>OGZE01000663.1_pt1 | contig 25393 bp, 19 predicted proteins | sample 1576731 | NCBI WGS metagenome assembly OGZE01 (sample SAMEA3541503, study PRJEB24748) | human gut metagenome | biome: human gut; feature: human-associated habitat; material: faeces | place: China | collected 2012 | reverse complement strand
AATTCATCACTTCACAACGCTATGACTGTGAATTGCAAGTATTTGTAGTAAGCGACCGCGCCGATGGCCCGCAGATCCGCGTCGGACAGCGCGTCGCAGACGAGCCACGGCGTGCCTTGCGCCGCAAGTTCATCCATACGGGCTTTGACGGCTTCGACGCCTTCCCGGACGGTTTCCAGCGGAACCAGCCCGCTTTTGCGCGAAGACTGCGCGTCCATGAGCCGGATGAGGTTCGCGTCGGTCATGGGCGTCAGCGGGTGGCTGCGCATGGAGGTTTCGTGCAGTAGCCTGTCGCCCACGAAAAGGTAGCCCTGATAGACCGTCCGCTTGTTTTCGGGAAAGGAGGGGCAGACGACCGCGCGGTCGCCGCCGAGGGCTTGGAGCAGGGCCTCCGCCACCGGGCCGATGTTGCCCTTGGGGGTGGAGTCGAAGGTGGAGCAGTATTTCCAGAAGAACTGGCGGCAGCCTGCGGCGCGCAGGGCTTCGAGCGCGGCGAGGGCCTGGCTGACGGCCTCCTCGACGGGGACGGTGCGGATCTTCAGGGCCACGACCAGCGCGTCGGCCTGTGCGGCGGCTTCCGAGGCCAGCGCGGTATCCGGCACACCCAGAAGCTGGATGGTGCGCATCCCGTTGCGGCTCAGGGTTTCGGCAAGGTCGGTGCCGCCGGTGAAATCGTCGGCGATGCAGCCAAGAACGGCAGTCATGGGATCAGGCTCCTTTGGGGGGAAGAAGTTCGGCGGCCTGCTCAGGAGTCAGGCCGCGCACGGGCAGGCCCCGCAGCGTCAGGTAGAGGCGGCAGGTGGCTTCCAGCTCCTCCGCCGCGTCCAGCGCCTTGGTCAGGCTTGCGCCGCCGGTGATGGAGCCGTGGTTGGCCATCAGCAGGGCCGTGCGTCCGGGGGCGAGGCGGGCGACGCCCGCGCACAGCTCCGCCGAGCCGGGTTTCGCATACGGCGTGACCGCGAGGTGCCCAAGCTTCATGAGCTGGTAGGGCGTCAGCGGCGGCAGGGGGTTGCCGGGGTCGAGATCCGCCAGGCAGGAGACGGCCACGGCCCACGGCGAATGCAGGTGCACCACCGCGAGGTGATCGGGGTTGGCCTTGTACCACGCGAGGTGGAACGGCGCTTCCTTGGTGGCCTTGGGGCCGCTGACGAGCGCGCCCGTTTCGTCCAGCAGGGAAAGGTTCCCGGGCGTCAGCTCGCCGAAGGGGATGCCCGTGGGCGTGGCGAGGATGCCCCCCTCGACCCGCAGGCTCATGTTTCCGGCGGAACCGCCGGTTAGGCCGCGCTGGAAGACGGAGCGGCAGGCTCCGGCAAGCAGGTTCCGGCCGGTTTCGCAGTCAGGGCAGGTACTCATGGTTTCTTCCTTGGTCTTCCTTGCACAGCGGCGTGCGCCCACGGGCGGGGACGCCGGGGCCTTCCGGCAAGGCCGCGCGATTCCACTTCCGGGGGAGGCGGGATCGGCGGCCCGGCCCGGTTACGGCCTGAATACGATCTTGATGGCGGCATCGTCCTTGTCGGCGAGGTCGAACCCGGCCTTGATGTCGTCCAGCTTGAATTCGTCGGTGATGAGCGGCTTGACGTCGACGAGCCCCTGGGCCACCGGGCGCAGGGCTTCCGGGCACCAGACATAACGCTGCTGCCAGGTGTGGTGCACGAGGCAGGTGTTGATGAATTCCAGCCCGTCGTCGTGCCAGCGGCTGATGTTCAGCGTCACCGGGGTGGTGACCCAGCTGTAGAACACGAACTTGCCGTTGTGTTTGATGATCTCGCTGGCGGTGTTGAAGGATTCGGCGGTTCCGGCGGCTTCGACCACCACGTCCGCGCCGAGGCCGTTGGTCAGATCCTTGACGGCCTCGATGACGTCGTCCTGTCCGGGGTTGAGGGTGATGTCCGCGCCGAGCCTGCGGGCGAGGGCCAGCTTGCCTTCAAGAACGTCCACCACGATGACGCGGTACGCGCCTTTACGTCTGGCGCACTGGGCGATGATCTGCCCGGCGAAGCCGCCGCCCATGACCACCACGGTGTCCCCGAGCTGCACCCCGCTGTTCAGGCCGGAATACATGGCGCAGGAGATGGGTTCTCCCAGCGAGGCGATGTCCATGTCGAGGCCATAGGGCACGGGCTGGAGCTGGAAGGATTTGGCGGCGAAGTATTCGGCGAAGTTGTTGTTCCAGCCGAAGGCCATGACCTTGTCTCCGACCTTGTAGTCGGCCACCCGGCTGCCCACGGCAACGACCGTGCCGCCGCTCTCGTGCCCGAGCAGGAAGGGGAACTTGGGGTCCTGCCGGAATTCGGCGGTCTTCGGAGGCAGGTAGCCGCGGTAGAAGTTTTTATCGGAACCGCAGATGCCCATGAGGTGGTTCTTGACGATGATGTCGTCCTCGCCGCAGACGAGTTCGCGTTCGATGAGTTCGATGTCGCGGGGGCCGTTGAGGCGGGCGGCCTTGGTGACGAAAGTATCCATGTCCGTTCCTTTATGACGGGGAGAGGCGGGGACGGTTTTGATGCGTTCCCGCCTTTCCCATGCCATGCGTCCTTGCATGGCGCATTGGGGGCTCCGGCCGCCGGGGGGAGGCAGCCGGGCCCGCCCGTTGGTTTAGATGATCCCGGCGAAGTGCAGGATGACCGTGATGGCCGCGCCGGTGACCCCGGCCACCGTGGAGCCGCCGCCGACAGCGCGGATGCCCTGCCGGATGTCCATGTTGGACATGGTGACGGTCACCCAGAAGCCGGACGAGTTGGCGTGCTTGAACATGAGCGCGCCCGTGCCGCAGGCGAGGAAGGCGGCGAGCGGCGAGATGCCGAGCGCGCCGAGCATGGGCTCGACGAGGGCCGCTGCGGTCATGACGCCGAGGGCGTTGGAGCCGGTGATGACGTGGATGAGCGCGGCGATGAGGATCGGGATGATGATGCCGGGGATGCTGAACTGCACCACGGTTTCGGCCACGGCGTTGGCGACGCCCGCGTTCTTGATGAACGCGGCGAGCGCGCCGCCCATGGCGGTGACCATGATGGGCATGGCCGAGGAGCGCAGGGCGGATTCCACCCAGTCGTTCATGACCTTCTTGGAGCGCCATTCGGCACCGGTGAGCACCAGTGAGAACAGGCAGCCCGCGAGGAGCGCGGCGAGCGGCGAGCCGACGAACTTGAAGACCTTCGCAACGGTCGTGTCCGGGAACATGGCGTTGATGCCCGTGTTCAGGAAGATGAGCACCAGCGGCAGGATGATGGGGGCAAGCGAGGTTCCCACCGAGGGGAGGGGCTTGTCCTTCGAGGCTTCGGCGGACTTGATGTATTCGTCCTGTGGGGCCACGGGCTCCTTCAGGGTGAGGCAGTACAGCCCGGCGGCGAAGACGGAGGGGATCGAAATGAGGACGCCCCACATGATGGCGTCGCTGAGCGGCAGGTGGAGCAGCGCGGCGGCGGCCACGGGGCCGGGGGTCGGCGGCACCAGCGAGGCGGTGACGAGCGCGCCCATGTATAACGCCGTGCCGTAGGACATCATGGATTTGTTGGTCTGGAGGGCCAGATTGGACACGATGGGGATGAGCAGGATGACCACGGTGTCGGCCCAGATCGGGATGCCGAGGATGGCGGAGGCCAGCAGGATGGCCCAGAGCACGCGCTTTTCACCGAAGAGCTTGACGGTCGCCTTGGTGATGCTGACGGCGGCTCCCGTCTCTTCAAGGACTTTACCGAGGATGCATCCGAGCACGATGACGATGGCGATGCTCTTCAGCGTGTCCGCCATGCCCTTGTTGATGATGCCTTCAATCTTGTCCCACGGGGTTCCGATGGATATGGCCAGAATGATGGTTGCGACCAGAATACTGGTGACGGGGTGGATCTTCCATTTTGAGATGAAGAGTATCATCAGCAAAATACATACGGCAAAGGCTACCAATACGTAGGCACTCGACATTTCTATCTCCTCCGCAATAATAGAAACAGACATTCTCTCCGTGCGTTATTTAGCAAGTTCGGTGCCAGAGCGGTGACGGCAGTGTGCCGGGCGCGCGCCTTCCGGAGCCGCCGGATGGATTTGGCAAACATCGGCGGCCTTCTGAGAGACGTTTGATTGTTCAAACAGAGCGGGGGGGACGGGAACGCGGCGCACCCGCGAAACGGCGGGGAGGAGGGCGGCGGGCTGTTGCAACGGAATACGGATGCAACGGATCGTTGCAACATATATGCAACAATCCGTTGCGGCGGCGGCCTTGCGCCCAAAAGGGCAACCTGTTGGATGTACTGGTTATTTCTGTATATATTTCTGGAGTTTGCGCCATAGTGTGGTTCGGTCCATGCCCAGTTCGCGGGCGGCACGGGTCCGGTTGCCGCCGCAGGCGCGCAGGGCCGCGAGCAGCCTGTCCTTTTCGTTGTCCGGCCCGGAGGCTTGCGGGGCCTCGGGAGGGAAGGGCGCTGGCGTTGCAGCAAGAAGGGGCGGCACTTCCTCGATGTCCTCGGGATGCAGGGCCCTGTTGAGATCCGCGGAGGTCAGGACGTCCCGGTTGCGGCGCAGGACGGCCGCCCGCTCGACGACGTTGCGCAGTTCCCGCGCGTTGCCCGCGAAAGGGTATTCCCGGAGCAGGTGGAGCGAGTCCGGGGCGACCTCCGGCAGGGCCTCGCGGTTCTTCCAGCAGAATTTCTTGAGGAAAAAGTGGAACAGCTCGATGACGTCCTCCCCCCGTCGGCGCAGGGGCGGGATCGTGATTTTCAACACGTCGAGGCGGTAGAGCAGATCCTGCCGGAAGCGCTTGGCGGCGACGAGCTTGTGGAGGTTGACGTTGGTCGCCGAGATGATGCGCACGTCCACGGCGGTCACCCGGTCGTCGCCGATGCGCCGGACCTCGTGCTCTTGGAGCACGCGCAGGAGCTTGCTCTGCATGTTCAGCGGGATTTCGGATATTTCGTCGAGGAACAGCGTCCCGTTGTGGGCCAGTTCGAAAAGCCCCATCTTGCCGCCCCGCGTCGTCCCCGTGAACGCGCCCTCCACGTAGCCGAACAGCTCGCTTTCGAGCAGGTTTTCGGGCAGGGCCGCGCAGTTGATGGCCACGAACGGCCCGTTGCGGCGCTGGCTGGCGTTGTGGATGCCCTGCGCGAACAGTTCCTTGCCCGTCCCCGTCTCGCCCACGATCAGGATGTTGGACGAGGCGGCGGCGTAGCGGCAGGCGTCCTCGATGGTCTCGTCGATCAGTCGGCTGCAATGCACGATGTCCGAAAGGTGGTGCTTGGCCGTCAGCCCCTTGTTGCTCAGCTTTTTGCGGATGTGCCCTTCGAGCTGCTGGACCTTGTCCACATTCTGGAAGCTGATGACGACGCCCGCCGCGATCCCGTTGACGGCTACCGGTGTGCAGTCGAAGGTGATGGAAACGCCGCGCACCTTGCGCACTTCGCCCTGAATTTCCGCGCAGTCGCGCATCGCCCGGCTGAAGCTGTCCTTCATGCAGGGGAAGGCCGTTTCGAGGGGCACGTCCTTGAGTGGGGCGTCGCGCATGAGGCAGGCGGCGGGATTGTCCAGCCGGATGATCCCGGAGGCGTCCACGTAGAGCAAGCCGTCCTTCACCGACTCAGTAATGATTTTATAGGTTTCCGTCCGGATACGCTCCTGCTGGACGAGGGTGACCGTCCGGATGGCCTCCTCCAGCGACTGCGCGTAGGTTTCCCGGCCCGTGCGCAGCAGGATGGCGGGCAGCCCCAGAAGGCCCGCGTCCTGCTGCACGGAATAGCCGCCGACGATGACGTCGCAGCCGTCCTGCTTGGCCAGTTCCAGCGCGTGCCGGATCTCCGCCGCGCATTCGGGGATGTAGACGCGGATGTCGCAGCCGAACATGCCGGAAAACTGCTCGATCCCGTTGAAGGCGTTGTAAAACCCGACGAAGCCGATGCGCCGCGTTTGAAAACGCCGTTGGCATTCCTGAATGGAACGGATGACGTCGTAGCCGGAAATGGCGATGTCGATGACGGGGACGCCCAGTCCCTGCGCCTTCAGCCGCCGGGCGGAATAGCCCCGGGCGATGATGGCGTCGCAGTCGTGCAGTTCCGAGAGGTCGAGCCTGTCCACGGTCGCGGTGATGATTCGGTTGTCGATGCGCCCGCGCTGAGGATGGGCCGCGATGACATCCTGAACGATCCTTTCCATTTCCGGATAAGGGGAAATGCTGACGATACGGATTTGAGGCAACGGCATACGCTCCTGCGCGTTCGTTTGAGGGTCACGGGGATTATACATGTTGCCTTTCAGCAACAAGGGTGGGCGGTACGGGGCCCGCCGGAAGGCTTCTTCGAGGAAAGGCCATCCGGAAACGGAAGCCGCGCGGGAAACCGCCGGTACGGGGCACAGCCTCCTCACGCGGGAAGATCCGCCGGCGCTGCCCGCGTACGGAGGCCCTAATCCCGCAGCCGTTCGTCGGGCTCGGCACAGGCGTCGTGCAGGGCCTGAAAGCCTCGCCGTGCCTCCGCCTGCGAGGAGGCTCGGACGGCGTCGAGTTCGTCGGCATGATCGCACAGGAGCCTGGACAGGTCGCCGTCAAGATGGCCCTGCTTCACCATGCCCTTCACGATGTGCAGGGCCTCGGGCGGCGTCATGCCCTTGCGGTAGGGCCTGTCTTCGGTCAATGCCGTGAACACGTCCGCAATCGCCATGATCCGTGAGGGGAGAGGGATCTCCTCGCCCTTCAGGCCCAGCGGGTAGCCCTTGCCGTCCAGCCGTTCGTGGTGCCCGCCGCCCCAGACGCTCACGCGCTCGAAGCCGGGTACGGCGTCCAGCCACAGGCGGCTGAGGTCGGCGTGGCGCTTCACCTTGGGGAATTCCTCGTCGGTCAGCTGCCCGGGTTTTTCGAGCAGCGCCAGCGGGATGCCGAGTTTGCCGATGTCGTGGAGCATACCCGCGACGAACAGCGTGTCGAGGTCATCCTGCCCCATGCCCGTCAGACGCCCGAGCGCCACAGCCATGTGGGCCACCCCCGTGGAATGGGTGGCGGTAAAGGGGCTGCATGAGTCGATGATGTGCCCGAACAGGGTGCTGAACTGGATGGTTTCCTGCGGCGTGAGGATCTGATCGCCGTAGCGCCGCCGGACGAAGGCGGGGAGGCGTGTGTGCGCCCCGGCGAGGTCATTGAGCGTTTCCTCGTCGTGCAGGATGTCTTGCATGGCCTCGATGTGGTCGGGCGAGTAGATGCCGGGGCGTCGTTCGCATACCCTGCGATCCGCGCCCTCCACGGCCTCCCGGAAATCGTTCTTGGCGCGCAGATCCACATCCACGCGATCCGCGATGTTGATGAGGCTGCCTTCGCGGGCGGCGAGCCCCCTGTCACATGCCTTTTCCCAGTACATGTGGTGGAAGCGCACCCGCTCCGCCTCTTCGGCCAGCGTGGGGCAGTTTTGCAGGAACAGGCAGCCCGCTTGCGGATGGAGATAGCGCTCGCGCTCGAAGACGAGATCTTCCGCACTGGTTTTCAGGGGGATGACCCCCACGTCGTGCATGATCCCGGCGAGGAAGAGCCGTTCCCGCTCCTCGGAGGGAAGGCCGAGGCGTTCGGCCAGCCTGTCGAGAAGGAAACCCACTCGCCTGTGGTGGCCGGTCAGGGCCGGATGAACCTGGTCCAGCGCGTTGGCGAAGGCCAGAATCAGATCGTAAAGCTTGATGCGCAGTTGCATGGCGTACCCGAAGAGGAGCAAAGATGGCCGCCGGCGCGGGCCATCGGCGGAAGATTGCCGGAGAATATGAGGTCTGCCGCAAATGTCAACGGGGGATATGCGTAACGTGTCCATCGGTATGGACGAACCCGTGGAAGAGATCATCCCTTCGGCCTCAGAGCCCGGCGGCAGGAACGTGACCGGAGGCGGCCCTGCGCGGGGGCGTGGACACCGAAGGGCCACTAGCCGTGGCTGGGCGCATCGTAGCCGGGGCGTTACGGAATCTATCCTTCCCGCAGTAAAGCACATGGCAGCGCCCGCAACCCGGAGTTGCCCCAAGACGTGTCGTTGCCCCATCCCGTAAGAAAAAGGGGGATTGACGATGCCAACTGTTGTGGCTGGCGATAAAAACAGGTATATCATCACGGATAGTTTCAATCGAAAGAGAGGTGAGGCCCTTGTTCGAAGGGGTTTCGGCGGGCATAGCGCCAGTGTGAAGCGGCACAACGGCCTTGAAGATCGGAACCGCTACGGGAGAGGCCCGTGGAAGGGGCCATGCGCCGCAGCTTGTTCCGGGATGAAGGCCGCTCTTTTTTGTTGAATCGCTTTTTGGACAGGAGCGTTGTATCATGCAACCAGTCTTGCGCCCCGCGCGGATGTGCGATGCGAAGAAGATCCACGGTTTGCTCATGGAATGTTCGGCGGAGGGCCTGCTGTTGCCGCGTTCGCTGTCGAACCTGTACGGCCAGATCAGGGATTTCCGCATTCTGGAAACCAGCGGCGGGGAATTCATCGGCTGCGCGGCGCTGGCGGTGATCTGGGAAAACCTGGCGGAAGTCCGCTCTCTCGCCATTGCCAAGCCGTGGCGGGGGAACGGGTTCGGCAACATCCTCGTGGACGAGTGCTGTAAGGATGCCCGCAGGATAGGCATCGACCGGGTATTCGCGCTGACGTATCAGGTGCGCTTTTTCGAGCGGAACGGCTTTGGCGTGGTGAGCAAGGATCTGTTGCCCCAGCGCGTCTGGATCGTCTGTGCGAACTGCCCCCGTTTCCCCGACTGTGACGAAGTGGCGGTGATGCGCCACCTGGATGCGGGCGGCGCCTGAAGGCTCGCCGGGCTCTGAGGGCGTAGGCTTCGCCATATGTGTAAGCCGTTATTTGCCGGAGGGAGGCATCGCGGCACCGCCTTTGCGTTGTGAGGGCGGGCCGCTTCCTTTTTTCGTTGCTGAAAGTGTTGTGCATCGCCTCCGGGCTGCAGGGCGGGGACGATAAGGGGCCAAGGCTGGGCGAATTCCGCCAGCCTTGGCCCTTTTCCTTCAGTGTCGGTGCGCCGTTAGGCGGGCAGGCTGCCGCGCAGGAAAACGCCGCGCCGGGCGTCGTCGAGGATCTTCCCGTCCTCATAGGCGACTGCGCCGCGCAGCAGCACGGTGCGATGCCTGCCGAGGCAGCCCATGCCCGCGAACAGGCTGTAGTCCACGGCCATGTGCTCGTTCCTGTCGGGGATGATCCAGTCGTCTCCGGGATCGACGATGACCACGTCCGCATCCGATCCGGGGAGGAGGGTTCCCTTTCTTGGATACAGGCCGAAGCATTTCGCGGGGTTTTCGCACAGGAGCCGCACAAGGTCGGGGATGGCGACGCGGCCCTTGGCAATCCCTTCGTTCCACGTGACGCAGAAAAGCGTATCCACGCCGGGCGCGCCGTGCGGGGCCCGGAAGGTTTCGGCAAAGAGCGGCTCGTTGGCGGCGGTGGCGTGCCCCGCCGCGTCGGAAGCGACGACCTGTATTTCGCCGTTGCGGATCGCTTCCCAGAGCGCCTCGCGGTCTGCCTCCTTGCGCAGGGGAGGGGACATCTTGGCGAGGTTGCCGCGCAGCGCAAGCTGGCTGTCGTCCAGCGTCAGATAATGGGGGCAGGTTTCGGCGAAAAGCGTGGGCACCGTGCCCCACTTCCTGAACAGCCTGATGGCTTCGAGGGATTCCTTGCAGGTGACGTGCGGCAGGTAGATGTTGCAGCCCGCGACAGAGGCCAGCGAAAGCACGCGGAAGATGGCCTCGGCCTCGGAAATGTTGGGATGCGTCGCGGGGTAATCGCGGGGGTGCTCCCGTCCCTCGGCAACGGCCTTGGCTTCCAGATGTTCAAGGATGGCGTCGTTTTCCGCATGGAAGGCGAGGAGGGCCTTTTCGCGCGCGACCAGTTCCATGAGATGCAGGATCTGGTCGTCCTCCAGTTTCATGCCCCGTTTTCTGTAGGATGTGAACGCCTTGAAGGAAATGACCCCGCGCGCGACCAGTTCGGGGATGGCTTCGTCGGCCTCTTCCATGACGTTGGCGGTCAGGGTGCAGTGCAGCCCGAAGTCGATGCAGGAACCGGTTTCCCCTTCCCTGATGAAGTCGTCGATGGCCTGAACCAGCCCGCCCTGTTTGCCCCATGCGGCGACGGCCCCGATGTAGGGGATGACGGTGGTGACGCCGCCGGACAGGGCCGCCCGCGATAGGCGGTCGATGCGGTCGGCGTAGACGGGGTGGTTGTGCGCGTCGATGATGCCGGGCAGCACGTAGCGCCCGGAGGCGTCGATGACCCGGTCGGCCCGCACCTCGGAGCCGCGTGGGAGGAGGCTTTCCACCCGTTCCCCGGAAATGAGGATGTCCAGCGGGCGCATGGTTCCGGCATCAACGACGATGCCGTTTGTGATCAGAGTCGTACTCATGGCGTGTCCCCAGTGAAGCACCCCTTGCCTTGTCCGGCGGCCTGATGGCTTCCCCCTCCCGTTGGCGGGAGCAGCCCCTCATGCCGCCCCCGGAGGGGTTCCGCCGAGGGGCGCGTCGGGGCGGTTCACCTTGCCGCTTCATCCCATCCCCGGAGGGGCCTCCGGCAAGGGCATTGCGGGAGCCCGGATGCCTCGCGGCAGCGCGGCGGGCGCTTCCTGAACGGGGTTTTGCCGGGGGCGCGGGCGAACCGGCGGGTCAGGCGACGGGCGCGGCGGAATAGCCTGAGGTCATATCCCAGACGGCCTTTTTCAGATGCTTCACGATGTTTTCCACACCGTACTCGCGGATGACGGAACAATGCCCCGAAAGGCTGATGGCCCAGAGCCCGCCGTGCGGGGTGAGGATGGGCACGGCGACGCAGTGGAGCGAGTCGCTGATTTCGGAGATGTCCTCGGCGTATCCCTTTTCCTTGGCGGCGAGCAGGTCTTGCTTGAGGCGCGCCCCGTCCGTCAGGGTATGCAGGGTGTAGGCCGTCCGCGGGACGGTGGCGATGTATTCGTCGATTTCCTCTTCGCTTTTCGTCGAGAGGAGAGCCTTGCCGAGCCCCGTGCAATAGGCGGGGAGCTGCTGGCTCAGATCGATGCGCGTGACGCAGTTGCGGGGGTATTCGCGGCGCAGGACGAGCACCTGCTTGTCCATGAACGTGGCGAAGCTGACCGTGGCCTGATCGAACGTGGCCACCAGTTCCCGCATGTACGATCTCCCGGTTTCCACCATGTCGATCTTGCTGCTCACCATGGCGCCGAGCTGCACCACCTTGAGCGTCACCGAAAAAAGCCCCGTCTGGTCGTCCTTGCGGACATAGCCGAACTCGATGAGGCTGTTGAGGAAGCGGTGCACCGAGCTCTTTTGCAGAGACAGGGCCTTGCTTACCTCAAGGGCCTTGTGCGGGCCGTTGGCGCAGAGGAATTCCAGAACGTCGAAAACTTTTTGTGATGATGTCAGCATGGGAATCTCCGGAAAGGGATATGCGGCGGCGGGGAAAGCTCCGTCCTCCGGCGTGAAAGTATGCCTACCCGTCATGAGAAAGGCAATACGCTCCGGCACCTGAAAGCGTTCCCCCGCCGTCCGTTTCGGCGCAGGGATCCGAGTATTGTTTCCGCAGCCTGTTATGGCTGCCCCGCGTTCCGCACGGGCAGCCGTTCCTTGTGTGCTCCGCGCTGGGGGCGTCCCCGGCGCGGTTCCCTTCGGATGGCCCCTCCCGTCAGGCGGGCCTCCCACGGCACGGGGCCGTTTCCCTTGCGGGGCGGCTAGTCCCTGATGACCCTCCCGGGCCGTGCGCCCGTGAGCGCGGCGTCCTCCACCACGAACACGCCGTTGACGAGTACGTGCGCGATCCCGGCGGGATGCACGCGGGGATCGTCATAGCTGTTTTTGTCGATGACGGTATCCGGGTCAAAGACCACCAGATCCGCGTCGTAGCCCTCGGCGATGACGCCCTTGTTCCGCAGCCGGATCTTGCGGGCGGGGAGCGAGGTCATCTTGCGGACGGCCTCCTCAAGGGAAAGGACGCCCTGCTCACGCACATAGCGGCCGAGGATGCGGGGGTAGGTGGCGTAGGCGCGCGGGTGGGGCCTTCCGCTCATGAGCCCGTCGGTGATGAAGCTCACGGCCGGGTGGCGCATGATCGCGGTGATGTCCGCCTCGTCGAGCCCGAACGAGATCATGCCCACGGCGAGCTGCTCTTCCACCAGCAGGTCGAAGGCGGCGTCGGCGGGGTCGGCATGTCCCCGTTCGGCGGCGATCTGCGAGATGCTCTTGCCCACGCAGGGCTGGTTGGCTTCGCTGACTACCGAAGAGACGAAGATCTTTTCCCAGCCCACGGACTGCGAGAAGTTTTCCCAGTCCATGCGCGTGTCGAGGTCATGCTTGATGGCGCCGCGTTCCTCGCGCAGGGCCCGCAGCAGGCCGTCCACGCCCCTGCTGTGGTACCACGGCGGGATGACCACATGCAGGAACGTGCTCCCCGCCGTGTAGGGGTACTGGGCCATCGTGACGTCGATCCCGGCGGCGCGGGCCTCGTCGATGCGGCGGATGAGCGCGGCGGAACGGCCCCAGTTCTTTTTCCCGCGGATCTTGAAGTGGGTGATCATGGCGGGGATGCCGGAGCGTTCGCTGATGGCGATCACCTCCTCCACGGATTCGGCGATGGCGTCGGCCTCGTTGCGCATGTGCACGTCGTAGATGCCGCCGTGCGCCGCCGCGGCCTTGGCTACGGCCACGGTTTCCTCAAGGCTCTGGTAGCGGCTCGGAGGGTAGATCAGCCCGGCGGAGATGCCGCGCGCGCCCTCGTCCATGCACTGGGCGACCAGATCCCGCATGGCCCGGATTTCGTGGTCTTCCGCGGGCCTGTCGGCCATGCCCATGACGCTCAGGCGCACCGTGCCCAGCCCCACGTACGAGGAGACGTTGAGCGGCGGCTTCGCGGCCTGCAGGCAGTCGAGGTATTCCGCGAAGCTGTTCCACGTCCACGGCACGTCGAGCGTCCCGGCGAGGCCGGAAAGGTGTTTCTTCCAGTCGGCCTTGTCGCCGTCCTTGATCGGCGCGAGGGACATGCCGTCCAGCCCGAGGTTTTCGGTGGTCACGCCCTGCATGATCTTGCAGTCCATGCCCTCCCCGGCGAGGAGCGGCAATTCCGAATGGCTGTGCCCGTCCACGAAGCCGGGGCAGAGCGCCTTGCCGTCCACATCCGCCACGCGGCGGGCGCGGGCCGTGGAGCCGGGGGGCAGCACGGCGGCGACGGTGCCGCCTTCCACGCCCACATCACCGTAGAACCACGGGTTGCCCGTGCCGTCGATGACCTTTGCATTGCGGAACAGAATATCAAACATGGGAATGCTCCCTCACATGCCGCGGAATCCCCGCGGCGTCTTTAGGGCAGGTGGCCTTTGCAAGGGCATACGCCTCAAAGCCGGGCTCCGGTAGGAAGCGCCGTCTTCACCAGACCCCACGCCGGTTCACGGCACGCCGCACCCGCGTGCGGCGAAAGCCGTTTCAAGATGGGATGGCCCTAGAACGTGTGGTTCAGCCCGGCATCGAATGCCCGGACATTGAGATCCCGCACTTTGGGCGCGACCCGGTCGGCGATGACGGAGCGCCAGACGTCGGCGTCGCCCCCGACGAGCTGGGCCAGCCCGCCCATCATGACGCTGTTGAACACGCGGGCGTTGCCCATCTCCACGGCGAGCGGCGTGGCCGGGATTTCCCGCAGGCCCGCGCAGCGTTCGCGGATGGCGGCGCGGATGCCGTCCTCGTCGGGATAGTCGGCCTGCCCGGAGCTTACCGATACGGGGTCGATGCGCCAGTCGTTGGCGAGCACGACCGTATCCTTATTCGTATAGACGAGCCGCCGCAGGCCCTCCAGCCATTCGAAGCTCAGGTAATAGTCGGCGGTGCCCCGGTCGATCATGGGCGCGCGGACGTTTTCGCCCCAGATGATGTGGCTGACCACGGAGCCGCCGCGCACGGCCAGCCCGAGGATGTCGGATTTCTTGGCGTCGTGGCCGAGCCGGAGCCCTACTTCGGCGAGGATGTCGCTGGCGAGGATGGTTCCCTGCCCGCCGACCCCGGTGATGAGGAAACGGATGGTCTTTTTCATGGGGATGCGCTCCTTAGGCTTGTTCGGGGCCGGAGATGGCGTGGACGGGACAGATCTGGGCGCAGATGCCGCAGCCGACGCAGGTCACGGGTTCGATGCGGGCCTTGCGCTTCCCGGTCCTGGGGTGCTTTTCGTCGGACAGCACCACGGAGGGGCAGCCGCTCTGGATGCACTTGCCGCAGGCGATGCACTTGTCGGCATCCACCACGCGGGCGGGCTTGGGGCTGCGGGAGACGAACACGCAGTCCCCGCGCGTGATGAGCACGGAAACCCCGTCGTAGGCGGTGCACTCTTCAAGCGCCTTCCGGACGGCGGCGAGATCGAAGGCATCCGCGGTGAGCACCTTTTCCACGCCGCAGGCGCGGCACAGCCCGGCGATGTCCACAGGCGCCACGGTGCCGAGGGACAGGGTCGCCTCGATGCCGGGGTTGTCCTGATGCCCGGTCATGGCGGTGGTGCGGTTGTCCATGATGATGACCGTGCCTTTGCCCTTGTTGTGGACCATGTTCAGCAGCGGCGCGACGCCCGCATGGAAGAACGTGCCGTCGCCGATGGTGCACACGGCGGGCTCGGGCAGCCCGGAAAGGCCCATGCCGTGCAGCACGCCCACGCTCGCGCCCATGGCCCCCATGGTGTGCTGGGCATTGAAGGGCGGCAGGGTGCCGAGGTTGTAGCAGCCGATGTCGCCCGCCACCGGCACCTTCATCTGGGAAAGGTTGTAGAACGTGGAGCGGTGCGGGCAGCCGGAGCACAGCAGCGGGCTGCGGCTGGGGAGGGATTCGGACGTGTCGCTGAACGCGGGGGCCGTATCTTTAAGGATGCCCGCCTTGCGGCAGCTTTCGGCGATGTCCTCCGGCAGCAGTTCGCCGCAGATGGAGAAAATGTCCTTGCCGCGCGCGGGGATGCCCATAGCCCTGACCTGCTCCTCGATGAAGGGGTCAAGCTCCTCGACCACGATGACGTTGCGCACGCCGTCCGCGAACTCCCGGATCAGCTTCTTCGGCAGGGGGTAGCACATGCCGAGCTTGAGGATGGAGGCTTCGGGGAAGACCTGCTTCACGTATTCGTAGATGATGCCCCCGGCGATGAAGCCGTATTCGCGGTCGCCCCATTCGATGCGGTTGCCGGGCCACGTGTTGCTCCATTCCTCGATGTCCAGCAGGCGCTGTTCAAGGATGTAGTGCCGCTTGCGCGCCCACGTGCACATGGAGTTGTACTTCTCGATGTTGCGGGGGAAGGGGCCGACCTCGCGCCCGTAGGCGCCGGGGGCGCCGAGCTCCACCACGGACTTGGAATGCGAGGTGCGCATGGTCGTGCGGATGACCACGGGCGTGTCGAAGCGTTCGCTCATGTCCACGGCTTCGATCATGAAATCCTTGCATTCCTGGCTGTCGCAGGGTTCCAGCATGGGGAACTTGCCGAGCTTGGCGTAGTGGCGGTTGTCCTGCTCGTTCTGGGAGCTGAACAGGCCCGGATCGTCGGCGGTGACGACCACGAGCGCGGCCTCCGCGCCGGTGTAGGCGGTATAGAACAGCGAATCGGACATGACGTTCATGCCCACCTGCTTGGTGGTCACGAGCGCGCGGCGCCCGGAATAGGCCGCGCCCGCGGCGGCGTCCATCGCCACCTTCTCGTTTACCGACCATTCTGAGTATATTTCTTTGTACTTGCTGACGTTTTCAAGGATTTCCGAGCTGGGTGTCCCCGGATAGCCGCAGGCGATCTCTATGCGCGCTTCCAGCGCGCCCCGTGCGAGGGCCTCGTTGCCGGACAGAAGTTTCTTCATCGGCTTTTCTCCATCAAGATTAGTCGGTTTCCCCGCAATGCCGTGCCGGAGCCACCTGCATCACGATGTCCACAATGCGTACGCCTTCCCCTTCCGGCAGCACCATGACCGGGTTCAGGTCGAGCGAAACGAGCCTGTCGCCCAGCGCGCAGCACATGGCTGCCACCCGGACGAGCACATCGGAGAGGGCTTCCACGTCGGACGCGGCGCGCCCTCGGAAGCCGGTAAGCAACTTGGCGGCCTTGAGCCTGCCGATCATGGCGCGGGCGCCTTCGGGTGAGAGCGGGGCCAGCTCAAGCGAAACGTCGCTCAGCAGCTCCACGAACACGCCGCCGAGCCCCACCATGACCGCCGATCCGAACCCGCCGTCACGGTTCACGCCGACAATGGTTTCCACCACATCGCCGGATTTGCCGCCCGCGCTCCGCACCATGCCTTGCACGAGCATCCCCTCGCGCCGCGCGTCCGCGTGGTGCAGGGCAAGGATGCCTTCAAGCTCGCGCCATGCCGCCGCGAATTCCGCGCCGGTGCGGAGGTTGAGCTTGACGAGGCCTGTCTCGGTCTTGTGCGCGATGTCGGGGGAGGCGGCTTTCAGGGCGACGGGATAGCCGATGCGCCCGGCTGCCGCCATGCCTTCCTCAAGCGAAACCGCAAGCTCCTCGTGATCTATGGCGATCCCGAAATGGCGCAGCAGGCGGGCGGAAAGCGCGTAGGGCAATACGCCCGAACTGGCGTCGAGTTCCGAAGCCAGTTCGGGGGGGAGTATGGAAGGAGTGGGGGAATCCTTCCGGGGGTAGGGAGATGCCGTTTTCGCCGCGCGCGCGGCGCACCAGTCTATCCAGCGCCGGATGGCGGGGATGCCCGCGCCGCTGCCCTGCACCACGGGGACGTTGCCCTGTGCGAGGATATCGCCGATGGCCGGATCGATGCCGCCGGAGATATTGGAAACGACGATGACCGGCTTGCCGGAGGCGGCGCGCACGGCGACGGCGGCGCGGGCCACGTCCGAGAACTGCTCCACCTGTTCGGGGGCCATGTTGCCGGGGATGTCCTGCGAGACGATGAGCGTTTCCACATCCTCCTCGGCGGCGAGGATGCCGAGGCTGGCGGGGTAGGCCTCGCGCAGATCGCCGCTGCCCCACGCGTCGAGGGGGTTGGCGATGGGGGCGTAGGGCGGGAGCACCTTGCGGAGCCGTTCCTTCCCGGCCTCGGAAACGGGCGGGAAGACGAGGCCGCTGTCCGCGCACACGTCCGCCAACATGCCCATTTCGCCGCCGGAAACCGTGGCCATCCCCACCTTCGGCGAACCGGCGGAAAGGCCGCGTAGCCCGCTGAACAGGACGGCGGTTTCGAGCAGGTCGTCGAGGGTGTTGACCCGCATGACGTTGGCACGGCGGAAAAAGGCGTCGAGTATCCGGTCGCTTCCCGCGATGGCCCCGGTATGGGTGGCCGCCACGCGGCAGGCGAGTTCCGAGCGCCCGACCTTGAGCGCGATGACGGGCTTGCCCTTTTCCGCGGCGCGGGAGCACGCGGCGGCGAAGGCTTCCGGGTCGCGGATGGTTTCGATGAAGAGGGCGATCACATGCGTGGCGTCGTCGTCGACCAGATAGTCCATGTAGTCGGCGAGCCCGAGGGCCGCTTCGTTGCCGGAGGAAATGAGGCGGGAGAACCCGGCCATGCGGTTGGCGTTGCCGAGCGCCAGCAGCACCGCGCCGCTCTGGGCGATGACGCCGATGTCGCCGGGGCGGAACGCCTGCGGGAGCGGGGCGCTGTACATGCAGGTCTTGTCGGTGATGTTGGCATAGCCCACGCAGTTGGGGCCGCAGAACAGCAGGCCGGACTCATGGCAGAAATCGTGGATGCGCCGCTGCATGGCCCGGCCTTCCCCGCCCGTTTCGGCAAATCCGCTGGCAAAACCCCAGACCCCCTTGACGCCTGCGGCGTGCGCCTCCTCAAGCATGGGCAGCAGCGAACGGCTGCCCAGCAGCACGGCGGCGCAGTCCGCCGGGGCGGGGAGATCGCGCAGGGACGCGTAGCAGGGGTACCCAAAGATTTCCTTATACTTTGGGTTGATGGGATACACCGTACCCGTATAGCCGAGGCGCTGCATGTTCCTGAGGACGATGGAACCCGCCCCGCCGTTGGGGGATGCGCCGATCACCGCGATGGAGCGTGGCGTGAACAAGGGATCCAGTTTCCAAGGGGATTTTTTCACGGGAGACTCCTTTGTCCGGCGGTCAGGGGAGTGCCTTGCGGCGTTCTGGTTTGGGACACCGGCTGTTTTTTTGTTGTTCACTATATGAACTGAAATTCATAATGCGAAAATATGAGGTTCGCCAAAAGAAGTCAAGCGGCAGGGCCGAAAAAGGGGAGCCTTGCCGAAAGATTTTTGCTTTTTTCTTATCATATGCAGTTCAAAGCGTTTTTTGCTTGGAAGGCGGGATGTGGGCAGGCTGCCTGCTGCCGCCGCGCTTGGCGTGGGGGGGAAAGGCGGCCCGGCCTTCCAGCAGGATAGGCACCGTTGGAGGAAAGGCGGCTGTGGGGGATTGAAGAAATGCGCCGTAAAATGTAATATTATTAATTAGATATGATCTTATATCGTCAATTTGATAGCGTGCGGTGCGGCTTTCCGGGCCCTCCGGCTTGGTGGGCACCTTTGCCGGCCTTTTGCATCCTGTGGGGGGGGGCGACACTTCACTGTGGGTATCTTTGAACGTCTGTCCTTGCCCGCCTGTGGGGGCTTCCGGCAGCGGGCGGGCCATACCTTCCAAGGCGCTGCCCGCCGGAGATATTCCCGTCGGGGATGCCGCCGTACCGCCTCCCGGTGGCCTGTATGGAGCTTCATTCTGCCCCGCAGCGGAAGCCTTCCGTTGGCGGGGATGCCGCCATGCTTCGTTGTGTTTTTCCATTGAAATTTTCGTGATGGATACGGTGCCGCCCCTCTTGACATCACGTGAGGAACCAGTTTAGTTTTATATTACAAAATGAATTTCATATAGTGAACCAAGAAACACCACGGCAAACACCAGCAAGCGGGCCTTCCCATTGCCTCGGGAAGCGGCCCGCACAAGGAACGGGGAAACGCGAAAGCGCCTCCATATGCGGTTGATGCAAGCCGGAAACCCTGGGGTTTCCCGGTGCGAGAGAACCCTCAACAGAGGAGTCACAGTATGAACCGGTTACATGTTCTTGTCTTGTTGGCTGCAATGGCCTGTACGGGGCTCGTGATGGGGACGGTGAAGGCCGAAGCCGACGATTCCGGCAAGGAACTGCGTGCCGCGGTCAACGCCACGGCCCCGCCTTTCGCCTTCATGGAAAACGGGAAACTGGTGGGATTCGAGGTGGATCTGCACGCTGAAGTCGCCAAGCGCATGGGCAAACAGCTTGTGATGACGAACATTCCTTTCGCCGGGCTCGCCCCGGGGCTCCAGGCCAAGAAGTGGGATGCCGCCGGGAATACGTGGATCAACAAGGAACGCCTTGTCATGATGGACTTTTCCGATCCGTGGGTTGACGCTCAGCTCGCCTTCGTGACCCGGAAGAACGACGCCATCACCAGCCCGGAACAGCTCAAGGGCAAGACCGTGGGCGCCGAGGCGGGCACCGCCGAACAGCGCTGGCTTGACGCCAACCAGGAAAAGTACGGCCCGTACACCATCCGCACCTACGACCGCTCCATCGACATCCTCATGGATCTCATGAACAAGCGGCTCGACGCCTACCTGCGCGAACAGACCCGCGCCCTCTATCAGATCAAGAATTACCCCATGCTCGGCGTGGCCTTCCCCGTGGGCGACGTGTTCGTTCAGGGCGTGGCCTTCCGCAAGGGCGATCCCCTGCGCGACGAATACAACACGATCCTCAACAGCATGAAGCGGGACGGGACGCTCGCCGCCCTGTACGAAAAGTGGCTCGGCACGAAGCCCGGCCCCGATTCTTCCACTGTGCACGTGTACACGACCCCCTGGCAGCCGAAATAACCTTTTTGGGGCGGCGTTCCAGCGCCGCCCTTCCCGGCGGAGGACGCAATGCAGGCAGAGAACACACACTCGCGGCAGAAGCGGCAACGGCTCTGGTATCAGCGTGACGGATTCCTGTGGGGGCTGGTGGTCGCCCTCATCGCGGCCGCGTGGGGCCTTCTCCCACCGGCGGGAACCTCGCTCGACATCGGCGGCTGGCTTGGCATGGGCCTGTATATGCTGCTCGCGGCCGTCCCCATGATTGTGACCACAATGGACAAAAGGCGCCCGCAACTGGCGGGGACGGCTGCCGCGCTCGGCTTCCTCGGTTTGCTCGGGCTGGTGTTTTACCGGTACTCCGGGGCACAGTGGGATATGCTCGGCATGATGTTCTTCAACAGGGAACTCATCGTCGAAACGTGGCCCATCCTGCTCGGCGGGCTTGAGAATACGCTGCTGATCTTCATCTGTTCGGCCGTGCTGTCCGTGACCATCGCGCCGATCATCGCGATCATCCGCACCCTGAACAACCCGATCTTCAACTGTGCCATCGACGCGTTCGTGGATGTGTTCCGCTCGCTGCCCATCCTCGTGCTGGTCATCTTCATCTACTATGCGCTGCCGTTCCTTGAAATCCACAGCACGCCCTTTGCGGCGGGCGTGTGCGGGCTTTTCCTCAGCGCGCTGGCCTTCATGATCGAATACTTCCGGGCCGGGATCGAATCCGTGGGCCGGGGGCATGTGGAGGCGGCCCGTTCCCTCGGGCTCGGCGTGATCCAGACCATGCGCTTCGTCATCCTGCCGCTTGCGATCCGCGTGGTGCTGCCGCCGCTCACGGGGCATCTGGTGGGGCTGCTCAAGGCCACGGCCTTCGTCTCCGTGGTGGGTATGCCCGAACTGCTCAAGCGGGCCATGGAAATCGTGGAATGGAAGGCCAACCCGACCCCCCTCGTCACCATCACCATCATGTATCTGATACTGCTTCTGCCGCTCATGTACGGAAGCACGTTGCTCGAAAGGAGACTCGCGAGATGGACAACACCGCATCGTGCATGATCGAAGTCTGCGACCTGCATAAGCATTATAAGGATGTTCATGTCCTGCGCGGCATCAGCACCACCGTCGCCAAGGGTGAGGTCTGCGCGGTCATCGGCCCCTCGGGATCGGGCAAGAGCACGTTCCTGCGATGTCTGAACAGGCTGGAGGAAGCCAGCTCCGGCGAGATTTTCATCAACGCCCAGGAGATCACCGACCCCCACCTGAACCTCAACAAGATGCGCGAGAACATCGGCATGGTGTTTCAGGGGTTCAACCTGTTCCCGCACATGACCGCCATCCAGAACATCATGCTGGCCCCGGTCAACGTGCGCGGTCTCTCCCATAAGGAGGCCGAAGCGTACGGCATGGAGCTGCTCTCCAGAGTCGGGCTCGCCGACAAGCACGCCTCCTACCCCGACATGCTTTCGGGCGGGCAGCAGCAGCGCGTGGCCATCGCCCGCGCGCTCGCCATGCGCCCCGAAGTCATGCTCTTCGACGAGCCTACCAGCGCCCTTGACCCGGAAATGATCGGGGAAGTCCTTGAAGTCATGATTGATCTGGCGAAGCAGGGCATGACGATGGTGGTGGTGAGCCATGAAATGTCCTTTATCCGCGAAGTGGCGGATAAGGTGCTCGTGCTGGCCGACGGCGTGATCATCGAGGAAGGATCGCCGCAAGAGGTCTTCACCAACCCCCGGCACGAACGCTGCAGAAGTTTTCTCAGCAAGATCCTGTGAGGCCTGCCATGTCCAGAGATCCGCATCCGGCAGAGGCCGGAGGGGTTCCGCGTCCGCGCCGCCGCGCACGTATCGCCGGCCCCTGGTACCATTCGCCGAAAGCCGCCCTGTCCGGGCTTGCCGTCCTGATCGCGTGGGGGCTCCTCCTGCCCGGCGCGACGCCCGTGGGCGGCGGCATGAGCACGCTGGGGAGCCTTTCGCTGTTCGGCTATGCCCTCTTTTCCATCGTCGGCGGCATCGTCTTCCTGTCCAACAGGAACCTGGGGCGGGTGCTTTCCTCCTGCGCCGCCGTGGGGCTCCTCCTGCTCTGGGGCTGGCTCTTCGTCCGTTATTCCGGCGCGGACTGGTCGCGGCTGGCCTACGTGTTCTTCAATTTCGAGATCCTCGGCGAAAGCGGGATGAAGGCACTGGCGGGCGGGTTCATGACCACGCTTGAGGTGGGGATCATCGCCACGCTGTGCGCCTTCTGGCTCGGCGTTTTCCTGACCCTCGTGCGCTTCTTCGAGAACAAGGTCATGACCGGGTTCGTCAAGGTGTACGTGGATGTGTTCCGTGCCCTGCCCACCATCGTGCTGGTGTCCCTTATCCACTACGGCGCGCCGTTCATCGGCATCTACCTGCCGCTGATGGTATCCGGCATCCTGACCCTCACCCTGAACCACAGCGCGTTTTTCAGCGAAATCCTGCGTTCGGGCGTCAGCGCCGTGGGGCATGGGCAGCTTGAGGCGGCGCGCTCCCTCGGGCTCGGCACCTTCAAGACCTTCCGGCTCATCGTTTTCCCGCAGGCCTTCAAGACCGCCATGCCGCCGCTGACCGGGCAGTTCGTGGCGCTGCTCAAGGAAACCGTCATCTGTTCCGTGGTCGGCATCCCGGAACTGCTGCGCGAGGCGCTTGTGGTGCAGTCGTGGACGGCCAACCCGACGCCGCTGATCATCGCCACCATCGGCTACCTGCTCCTGCTGGTGCCGCTGACCCGGCTCTCCCGCTACCTTGAGGTACGCATGTCCACCGTCCGCCAGGCCTGTTGACGGGGGCAGCGGGATTTCGTGAAAGGCGGCAGCCGCCGCGCAACAGGCAATACTGTGTGAACACAAGGAGTATACATGCAAGCATCCATTCAATCCCGGCTCGCCGGAGCCATGCGGGAGCAGGGTATGCGGAGCCTCCTGCTGGCCGATCCCGAAAATTTCGGGTACGTGGCCGGCCCCATGCTCCCCTATGTCAAACAGACCCCGGACAGGGCCGTCCTCGCCCTGTTCGAGCCCGGAACGGACGAGGCGGCCTGCACCTGCTGGCTGTATCCCGATCTGGCCCAGCCCGCCGAAGCGCAGCTTGCCAAGGAACCCTCCGCCGTCTGCGTGACCGTGGCGGAAGATGCCGTGGGCGCGGATTGCCTTATCCGCCGCCTCAAGGAAAGCCGCCCCGATCTGGACGGCGTGGTCGGCGTTGATTTCAGCCAGACCGCCGCTTCCGTATTCGACGCCCTGCGCGCGGCCTTCCCCGGCTGTTCGTTCAAGGATGCGGGCCCCATGCTGCGCGGCCTGCGCCTTGTGAAGCTCCCCGAGGAAATCGACCGGATCGAAATGGCCTGCCGCCAGGTGGATACCGGCATCATCGGCGCGATCAACCACATGGAGGGCGCGCATTCGGGCAGCGCCTACCGCAAGGGCTTTTACACCGTGCCCGAATTCATCGAGCGGGTACGCATCCACGCCTATGAGGGCGGCACAAGCATGAGCGGCAACATGGCGGCGGTGGCTGGGGAAGCCATCGGCGCCAACTATATGCCGCAGCGCGGTTTCCTTCCCTCGGAAGGGCTCTGCCGGATCGAATATGCCTGCTGCCACGGCGGGTACTGGGGCGTCACCGCGCGCATGATCCACATAGGCGAGGACATGGACCCGCGCGTCCGCAGCGCCTGCGCCGACAACCTGAGCCTCAAAATGCTGGCGCTCGACATGCTCCGCCCCGGCGTTGCCTGTTCGGATATCCACGGCGCGGTGGTGAAGGAAGCCGCAAAGCGGGGCATCCCGCTTTCCAGCGCTTCCGGCATAGGCCACGGCGTCGGGCGCGGGGAGATCGAAGGGCCGTACCTCGCCGCCGACGATCCGACCGTGCTCTGCGAGAACATGGTCATCGCCCTTGATGTGGCGACATTGGGCCCGGAAGGGGAACTCCTCCGCTCCATCGACATCTATGCCGTGGAAAAGGATGGGCCGCGCCTCCTGAGCTGGCATCGGAACTGGGACATGCCCTACATGATCACAGGGTTCCGCAGCGCCCACTAAGGGAGCACGCGCCCGTGGAAGATCGAACCGCCATCCCCGCCCTCCCGCAACAGGGAAAGGCACCGCTACACGACCGCCCGGCCGGGCGGGAATGGCCGGCTTCCGGCTTTTGATGCCGGGAAACGGCAAGCCATTGCCGACAGAGCCAAGGAGAAGAACTTGAATACGACCGTACTTGAAAAGATCCAGTCGGAACTGGAGCGCTCGGGCTGCGATGCGTTCCTTTTGTCCGGCGGAGACAACATGCGTTACGCGGCGCAGGTGCACCTCCCGTTCACGGACGAGCATCCGGGCCTCGCATTCGTCCTGTTCGCCAAAGGCAGGCTCCCCCTTGTCCTGAGCCCGTCCCTCTGGGCCAGAAGCTGGGAACGGGGCATCATTTCGGATGTCCGCGCCTATCCGGGAAGCCTTGATGCCACGCACGCCGCTGCGGAACTGGCGGCGTTCCTCCGCCCGCTGGGGCTGGCCTCCATAGGGCTGGACATGAACCGCGCCAGCGTGGCCCTGCGCGATGCCCTGGGCGAATGGGCGCTCACGGACATTTCCGCCGCGATCAGCGCCATACGCCAGATCAAGAGCGCGGAGGAGGCGGCTTTCCTTGAGGATCTCGCCTACCGCGCCGACCATGCCATCCTGGGGGCCGCCCATCACAGCCTCGCCTGTGACGCCCGTGCGGAAAAGGGGCAGGCGGAGCTCATCCGTATGCACGCCCTTGAACGGGGCTTTGAGGCCGTCGGCTACAACGGGATTTCCCAGTCCGCCACCGGAGCCCATGCCAAAGACTATTGGGCCGAGTCGCCCAAGTTCGGCATCGGGCAGGGCAAGAAGACGGCCCGCGACGAAATGAACCGCCTTGACCTTCAGGCGTCGCTGAACGGCTATTGGGCGTTCGGCTCGCGGCTCATGACGATGGGCTGGCCCCTGCCGGAACACGCCTTAGCCTCTGCTGCCTCAGCACCTGCCGTCGCATCCTCTTGCGTCCCAAGCCAATCCCTCCAAAGCTTATGCAGCCCCTGAAGAGACAGACAGACAACAAACAGCCCCAGCAGCGCATAGAGCACCCTTTCCCTTCCAGCAAAAAATCCTTTCAGGAAAATGCCTCCCACAATCCCTGCTGCCATCACGGCCACAATCTTCTTAAGCTCACCCCAGCACACATGTTTCCTGTGCCCGGCAAACACATATATCCCTGACAGCAGGCCCAGCACGTTAAGCACGGGCTTGGCCGTATCATACCCTACCAGCATCAGGCTGGGAGGCATTGCAAGGATGGTCCCTGCAAAGCCTGTGATTCCCTGTATGATGTTGGACAAAAGTATGACAAGAAAAAATACTGCGTATCCCATAATATATTATCTGCTTTCTTTTCTCTATTCCATAAGGGCCTGGCAGCGCCCGGACGCCCATTTGCGCCATCTGTCCTGGCGTATCCCAACATTCATTCCCGTCTTAATCCGCCACGGCCCCTGTACCATATTTCCTGCGTATTTCCTCAAACAAAGGCGCGTACTCCGAATCCCTCAGGTAAAATGCCGGGGTATAACCTAAGGGTGCATCCACGTTCACATCCCCGCCCTGGTATGGG
>OGZE01000646.1_pt1 | contig 25968 bp, 22 predicted proteins | sample 1576731 | NCBI WGS metagenome assembly OGZE01 (sample SAMEA3541503, study PRJEB24748) | human gut metagenome | biome: human gut; feature: human-associated habitat; material: faeces | place: China | collected 2012 | reverse complement strand
TGACTTTAAGGTGTTCCAGAGCGGGCTGTAATCGATCATGAGAAACGCCTCCTTTCCTTATATAATGCGGCAGAAGTTCTGCCATAGTAAAGAATAAAAGATATTTAGGGGAATTTGTGGAAATATAAGGAAAAACAGGTCGAATCTTGCGGATGTTGGCAGGAAATACAAATGAGAAAATAGAAAATGTATCGCTGGTGAGCAGGCGTGGAAACCGAAAGAGAAGAATTTAGGCGGTTTCTGCCGGATTACGAGTCTATGGATTGAACGGGTCAGCCTGGAATGTCCTGGAAATAACGGCGAGAGATGAGACAAAGGAGAAAACGGTATGGTTAAATATACAAGGTTATGGGAGACAATGCAGAGAAAAGGCATCAGCCAGTATCGCCTGATCAAGACATATGGAATCAGCAATGGTCAGTTGAACAGGCTGCGGAAGAATTTATATATTTCGACGCATACCGTGGAGACTTTATGCAGAATTCTGGACTGCCGCGTGGAGGATGTGATGGAGATCGTGTTCGATGAGAGCGACGAGCTTTTATGGTCTCCGGGACTGGAAGAGGAGCGGCAGAAGCAGGAGGAGCTGGAGAAGAAAAAGAAGAGGCAGGGACAGTAAAGATCCTGTGTGGCAAAATTTGGTGCATAACAGATTGCGGAAATGCAGCTGTTTGCGATATCGTGAGCAGAATCCGGCTGTGAAACAGAAAAATGAAGTGCGGCGGTACCTGAAATAAGTTGCCAATATTCTTTTTAACAGGTATACTGGATAGGAATGCATGATTTCGTTATAGAACATTCGTGAAAAACCTGTTATCGGCAGGTTTTGCGGATGAGGTCTGCACATTTGCCGCGCTGACCATGATAGAACGCAGGCGTGCAGGAAATAATAGAGAATATCGGAGGAACTTAAAGATGACAGGACGCAATGTTGGAAAGACATGCCGCACACATTACAGAGGTACTTTTAACGATGGTACACAGTTTGACTCTTCCTACGACCGCGGCGAGCCGTTAGAGTTTGTATGTGGCGCTGGACAGATGATCAAGGGATTTGACGCGGCTGTTGCGGATATGGAGGTCGGTGAGATCAAGGAGATCCACCTGATGCCGGAGGAAGCTTACGGCATGCCGGATCCGAACGCCATTCTGGAACTGGAGATCGCTAAACTGCCAGGTTCCGAGGAACTGGAAGTTGGACAGCAGGTATACTTAACCAACCAGATGGGACAGCCGTTCCCGGTCAAGGTTATCGCAAAGAATGAGGTAAATATCACGTTTGATGCCAATCATGAGATGGCTGGTAAGGAGCTTAACTTTAAGATTGAGCTGGTTGAAGTAAAATAACCGTAACACAACTGCCCTTACATTATAACAACACGCGCCGTCAGCGCCCATCCCGGGAGCTGGCGGTATTTTTTCTTGACAAATTCTCACTCCTCCGCTATAATTACCCACGGTAATTATCACAAGTAACTATTTGATAAGGAGACTTTCCATATGACCATCGAAACAATCAAGCGGATGTTGGACGCCTGTTATCAGGGCAAACGAATCCGGGATATGCTTCCGCCGCTGCCGAAGGGAGTCACTTCCTCCTATATTCAATATCTGGATGTCATCCAGTCGCTGGAGCGAAACGGCATCCATGTAAAAATATCGGACATCAGCGATGCGCTGAACCTGCCTCGCCCAGGCGTGACCCGGACTGTCAAGGAGATGGAAGCGGGCGGTTATCTCCAAAAGAAAACCTCGCAGAACGACGGGCGCGTTACCTACATTTCCATCACCGAAGCGGGCAAGACGCTCTCACAGACGTATGACACCGAATACTTCAGCGCGCTCGCCCCGTCTTTAGACACCATTACTGAGGAGGACGCCCGCCAGATGATTCAGACGATGGAGACATTTTATCAGATTATGTGCAAACGGAGGGATTCCCATGAATAATGATAAAGCTGATTTTACACAGGGCAGTATCCTGAAAAAACTGATCGCTTTCATGATTCCGGTGCTCGGTGCACTGATTCTGCAGGCGGCATACGGCGCGGTCGATCTGCTGGTGGTTGGACGGTTCGGTTCGACCTCCGGTCTTTCCGCCGTTTCGACGGGCAGCCAGGTCTTAAACCTCGTCACCTTCGTCGTAATTCAGTTCGCTATGGGTATCACCGTTTTGATCGCCCGCTATCTCGGTGAAAAGAAACCGCAGCAGATCGGCGCGGTTGTCGGCGGAGCTTCGATCGTGTTTACGCTCATTTCCGCCGTTTTATTCGTCGTCATGGTCTTTTTTGCCCGCCCGATCGCCATTCTCATGCAGGCACCCGAGGCGGCGGTGGATCAGACCGCCAGCTACATCCGCATCTGCGGAGGCGGCATTTTCTTCATCGTCGCCTACAACCTGCTGTCCTCCATCTTCCGCGGGCTCGGTGACAGCCAGTCACCGCTTCTCTTTGTCCTGGTTGCCTGCATCGTCAATGTGATCGGCGACCTCGCACTGGTAGCTGGTCTTCATATGGACGCCGCCGGTGCCGCCATCGCGACCGTCTCCGCGCAGGCGCTCAGCGTTATTTTCGCGATTATTCTTTTAATTAAGAAAACTCTGCCATTTACGATCACCCGGCACGATTTCCGCTTCAACACCCAGTGTCCGAAATTTCTTTCCATCGGACTGCCGCTGGCGCTTCAGGAATTTTTAACCCAGCTTTCCTTCTTAGCCCTGTGCGCCTTTGTCAATCGACTGGGACTGGAAGCGTCCTCCGGTTACGGTGTAGCATGCAAAATCGTCAATTTCGCCATGCTTGTCCCGAGCGCCCTGATGCAGTCGATGGCTTCCTTCGTCTCCCAAAACGTGGGGGCAGGGAAAGTCAAACGTGCCAGGCACACCCTTTTTACGGGAATCGGCGTCGGTCTGTGCGTCGGCTGTATCGTCTTTACCCTGGTTCTCCTAAAAGGCGATGTCCTGTCCGGCTTCTTCTCGACGGATGCGGCGGTCATCCAGAACAGCTATGATTACCTGAAAGGATTCGCACTCGAGTCCATCGTGACCGCGGTTCTGTTCAGCATGATCGGATATTTCAACGGAAATAACCAGACACTTTGGGTTATGACACAGGGACTCATCCAGACACTTCTGGTGCGTCTCCCGCTAGCGTATTTCATGAGTATCCAGCCGGATGCCAGCCTGACCAAGATCGGTCTCGCAGCCCCCGTTTCTACGATCGTCGGCATTGTACTAAATATCGGATATTATATCTACTGGACCCGGAAACAGCAGCACCCGCCAGTAGAAGAAATCATATAAAAACACAGGAACTGCTCCGTAACAGGCAGGCACTTTCAGAGCGAAGGTGTCTGCCTGTTATCGTCACGGCACTTTCGGTTTCAAAAGTGCCTATCCTTGAATAATTGCGCTGTTCACAAATTCTTCACAAAAAAATTAGCACTCACCTCTTGACAGTGCTAATTATGTGTGTTATATTACAGCTAGAACAAAGGAGAGGAACAAGGAAATGAGAACAAGCTTGTTGCCGCCGATGTTTTCACATAGATGTTAAGATGTTACTGGGCACGTATGCGTGAACAGTAACGTTAAGATAATACGAAAAGGAGAGATGACTTATGTATATGCCGAGTATTTTTAATAATAGTGTATTTGATAACTTTGATAACTGGATGGATTTTTCCTTCCCAAGCTTTAACCAGAGACTGTATGGTGCTTCCTCTTCCCAGCTGATGAAGACGGATGTCAAGGAAACCGATAAGGATTATGAAGTTTCCATCGACCTGCCGGGCTTTAAGAAAGAAGAGCTCCAGATTGAACTAAAAGATGGTTATCTGACCGTCAGCGGTTCGAAGGAAGTTTCTTCCACGGAAGAGCCGAAGGAAAATCAGAAGGATGCCAAAACCACAGAGTCGGATGCTTCCAAGAAAGATGATAAAGCCGAGCAGAAGCCGGTTAAATACATCCGTCAGGAACGTTACAGCGGAAACGTAAGCAGAAGCTTCTACGTCGGCGAGAACCTAGAGGAAAAGGATATCCATGCCAAATTTGAAAATGGCACTCTGACCCTGACCTTCCCGAAAGAGCTGAAAAAGAAAGCAGCTGAAGAGAAACATTTCGTTTCCATCGAAGGTTAATAATCAGATAGGCAGCTGCGGCTCACACATTGTGTTGCCAGCAGCCAGATAGCTTCAGGAGCTGTCGCAGGAATGCGGCAGCTTCTATCATACCCAATCTTTTATCATAACCTAAATAATTGAAACTTAAATCACTGCATCTACGGAGGTGATAATCAATGGCAGAGAAAAGAGACTATTATGACATACTGGGGATAAAGCGGGACGCCAGTGCGGAGACGATCAAAAAGGCATTCCGGAAACTTGCCAAAAAGTATCACCCGGATTCCAATGCCGGTAATCCCCAGGCAGAGCAGATGTTTAAGGATGTCAACGAAGCCTATTCGATCTTAAGTGATCCAGAAAAGAAGAAACTCTACGATCGCTTCGGTCACGCCGCATTTGACCCGAACAGCGCCGCATACGGCGGAGCTGGCGGTGCCGGCGCTTCTGGAAATGGTCCATTTGGCTCCGGCTTTGGCGGTACCGGTCAGGGCGGTTCCTGGCACTATCAGAGCGGTCCGGGCGGTTATGCAGAATACCATTTTACCGGGGATGACATGGACGATATGGGTGACATTTTTGGAGATATGTTTGGCGGCATGTTCCACGGCAAGAGTTCGGGCGGCAGTTCCCGCAGCCGACATTTCACGGGCGGTTCCGGGTTTGGCAGCTCTGGGACTCATTTTACCGGTGGCTCCAGTTTTGGCGGTTCTAGCGCTCATTTTGGCGGCGGGTCTGGCTTTGGCGGCTTCGGCGGCAGTCAGGGCTTTCACAGCGCCGATTTCCGTGAGAAAGGTTCTGACCTCACGTCCGATGTAACCATAAGCTTTGATGAAGCCGTATCCGGCTGCGAGAAGCTCATCACTCTGCAGAACCCACAGACCGGCAAGCGCCAGTCTTTACAGGTTCACATCCCAGCGGGCATCGATACCGGTAAATCTATCCGTCTGAAAGGAAAAGGCATGCCGGGAACGGGCGGCGGCGAGGCGGGCGATCTTCTTTTAAATATTACCGTCACCGCGAAACCGGGATGGGAGCGCAACGAGATGGATGTTTACTCGACCGTCCGCATTCCGTTTACCACCGCAGTCTTCGGCGGTGAGGCGCTGGTTTCCACCCTGTACGGCAATGTCCTGTGCAAGATCGCAGCCGGGACGCAGTCGGGAACCAAGATTAAATTAAAGGGAAAAGGCATTGTTTCCATGAAGAATCCGTCCATCCATGGCAATCAGTACGTGACGGTCCAGATCGATGTCCCGAACCATCTGACCCCCGAGGCAGAACAGAAACTTCGCGAATTTGAACACGCCTGCGGACTGAACAAAAACAGTCAGGGCGGACCCAACGGCAGGAGCGCAGCTTGACGGCTCCTGCCGTTTTTTACTGAACGTCTGTAAAGCCAAAAATATCATAGTATTTTCGCCCTATTATTTTCATATATATGGTTGTGATTTTCATAAACATGATATTTTAATTGCGGGCAATCCACAATTTCATCACTTTTTAATTGTCATGAAATTACCGCAGCTATATATTCAACATTTTTTCGCACTTTATACCTATCTTTCTTATCTATTTTATCTGTTTTTACCTCACTTTCATTTCTTTTTTTAGATATTTTGCAATAAATATCTTGTATTTTTCGCTCGTTTTATGTTATAGTAAACACATAATTGCATCGAAAAATATAACGCATTTTATTTCACATTTATGAAAGGAGTTTATACCTTATGAGCAGACTCGTTATACCTACTAACAGCGAGGCTCAGAATGTCGTAGAAGGGCTTTACAAAGATCTGGAACGGCGCATCATCGCCAGCCCGCCAGGTCTTTGTCCTGTCGATCTGACCGCTGCATTTTTAAAAATGTGCCATGCACAAACCTGCGGCAAATGTGTTCCCTGCCGAATCGGTCTCGCGCAGCTCTCCAATCTTCTGGAAGACATCCTAAACGGAAAAGGAACCATGAAGCATTTAACCATGCTGGAGGAAACAGCCCGTGTCATCGAAAGCACGGCTGACTGTGCCATCGGCTATACCGCTGCCCAGATGGTTTTAAAAGGACTGGACGGCTTCAAAGAGGATTTTATGGAACATATCTTACACAACCGCTGCCGCAGTAATCTTGATCAGCCGGTTCCCTGTGTGGCTCTGTGCCCGGCCGGAGTTGATATTCCGGGTTACATCGCCCTGACCGGTGAAGGACGCTATGCCGATGCAGTCCGCCTGATCCGCAAGGATAACCCATTCCCAACCGCCTGTGCGCTGGTATGCGAACATCCATGTGAGTCCCGCTGCCGCCGCAACATGCTGGATAATTCTATCAATATCCGCGGGATCAAACGTGTAGCTGTGGATATGGCAGGATATGTACCGGCACCGGTCTGTCCAACCTCCACCGGCAAGCGCATCGCGATCATCGGCGGCGGCCCCAGCGGCCTGAGCGCTGCTTATTATCTGCAGCTGATGGGGCATCAGACCACTGTATTTGAAAAACGCAAGAAACTCGGCGGCATGCTGCTGTACGGAATTCCAAGCTACCGCCTGCCACGAGAGCGCCTGCAGGATGATATCAATGTCATTCTAGAAACCGGTGTGGAAGTCCGTCTTGAAACTTCGGTCGGAAACGATCCAGGACAGCTGTCTCTGGATGAACTCCGCAAAGAATATGATGCTATCTACATCGCCATCGGCGCTCATAGTGATAAAAAGATTGGTATTGAGGGAGAAGATGCCGGCGGTGTTATCTCCGCTGTCGAATTCCTCCGTGCTATCGGCGACGGCAAATATCCGGATCTTACCAGAAAGAAGGTCTGTGTCATCGGCGGCGGCAACGTAGCCATGGACGTAGCCCGTTCTTCTGTCCGCCTGGGTGCAGACAAGGTGGCAGTTGCCTACAGACGCCGCAAAGCTGATATGACAGCTCTTCCGGAAGAGGTTGAAAGTGCCATGGCTGAAGGCGTAGAGATCATGGAACTTTACGCACCGGAGCGGATTGAAGCAGACGAGGACGGCCAGGTAAAAGCTCTCTGGGTAAGCCAGCAGATGCCGGGAGAAATCCGCGGCGGACGTCCTTCACCGAAAGCTATCGGCACCGACTCTATCCCGGTTGAATGCGATATCGTCATCGCCGCGGTCGGTCAGGGCATCGAAAGCCGCTACTTCGTAGAACAGGGAATCGACGCCAAATGGGGCGTGATCCAGGCGACTGGCTGGACCTCCATCCAGAACATGCCGGGTATTTTCGCCGGCGGCGACTGTGCAACCGGTCCGGCAACCGTGATCCGCGCGATTGCAGCCGGAAAAGTAGCGGCTGCCAATATCGATCAGTATCTCGGCTACAACCATCAGATTACCTGCGATGTGGAGATCCCGGAGCCGGATCTCTCCGACCGTACTCCGTGTGGACGCGTCAACCTGACCGAACGCCCAGCCGGAGAACGCAAATGTGACTTTACACTTACCGAATGCGGCATGAGCCTCAAGGAGGCGGGCCAGGAAGCCAGACGCTGCCTGCGCTGTGATCACTTCGGTTATGGAAACTTCAAAGGAGGGCGGACCACATCATGGTAAATACGAATCTTGTATCCATCAAAATTAATAATATACCACTGCAGGTTCCAGAAGGAACCCGGATTCTGGACGCCTGTCGCGACAACGGTTTTCACGTTCCTTATCTTTGCTATCTGAAAGATATCAATGAGATCGGTGCCTGCCGTGTCTGCGTTGTAGAAGTGAAGGGAATCCACCATCTCGTTACCTCCTGCAACAACCAGGCTCAGGAAGGCATGGAGATTCTCACAAACTCCCCGCGGGTCCGCGAAGCCCGCAAGATCAACGTGGAACTGCTTCTTTCCCAGCATCACACCAATTGTCCCACCTGTGTGCGCAGTTCCAACTGTGAATTAAAACAGGTGGCAAGTGATCTGAACCTGACCGTTGACCGTTATAAAAACGAATATCCGGAAATGATCTGGACTTCTACTTTCCCACTGATCCGTGATGCAGGAAAATGTATCAAATGCATGCGCTGCGTCCAGATCTGCGACAAGCTCCAGACCTTAAATATCTGGGATGTGTCCGGAACCGGTTCCCATACAACCGTCGATGTTTCCCACAATCTGGAAATCAAAGAATCCGACTGTTCTCTCTGCGGACAGTGTGTAACCCACTGCCCCACTGCCGCTCTGCAGGAGAGAGATGATGTGGAATCCATCAACGGTATTCACGGCGAACTGGCAAATGATGACAAGGTAACCGTAGCGGTTGTCGCTCCGGCTGTCCGGGCCGCATGGGGTGAAGAATTTGGTCTTTCTCCGGAATTTGCTACTGACAGACGTTTCGTATCCACCTTAAAATCCGTTGGATTTGACTATGTATTCGATGTTGACTTTGCAGCCGACCTGACCATTATGGAGGAAAGCAACGAGCTTTTAGCCCGCTTACAGCAGCCAGATAAATACAGCTGGCCTATGTTCACCTCCTGCTGCCCCGGCTGGGTCAGTTTTGCAAAGAGTCAGTATCCGGAGCTTCTGCCGCAGCTTTCCACTGCCAAGTCCCCGCAGCAGATGTTCGGTGCTGTCATCAAAACTTATTTTGCACAGAAAAAAGGCATTGCACCGGAAAATATCACCTGTGTTTCCATCATGCCGTGTATGTCCAAGAAGCGCGAACTGACTCTTCCGGGCATGGACAGCGCCGGAACCGGACAGGATATTGATTATGTTCTGACCACCCGTGAGATATGCCGTCTCATCAAGGCCGATCATATCGATGTATCCAGACTTCCGGAGTGCGATTTTGACGATCCTCTCGGTGAAGCAACCGGAGCCGGTGTGATCTTCGGTGCCAGCGGCGGCGTACTGGAGGCAGCGCTTCGTACCGCTTACCACACCGTAACCGGTGAAAATCCGGAGATCGACGAGCAGAGTCCGCTGAAGGTTCTGCGCCAGATCGGTTCCTTTAAGGAACTGGAAATCGATATCAAGGGTGTGAAACTGCACTGTGCAGCACTCAGCAGCCTAGGAGAGGCCAGACGCCTCATTCAGGCGATGAAACGCGGCGAATGCCACTATGATTTCGTTGAAGTCATGGCATGTCCGGGCGGCTGTATCAACGGCGGCGGCCAGCCGATCCGCCCATCCTTCCAGAATAAGCCGAAGGACTGCGCAGACCGCGACCAGTGCCTGCGTGCTTATGATGTAAACAGCGCAATCCGGTTCAGCCATGAAAACCAGGCCGTTCAGACACTGTATGACGAGTATCTTGAAGCTCCGTTATCCGATCGTGCACATCATCTGCTGCATGTGGAGGAATATTAATATATCCAAACGGTCACACAACAAAACCCCAGAGAGTTGCCGCTCTCTGGGGTTTTGTGTCATTCACAGATGACCAATCTGAGGCTAGTTACCAACTACTTACTCCATCTTTTCTTCTAGCCTCTCAGCCTCTCTTCAATTTCCTCCATCTCCGGAATTGCCGAGGTTCCGCCGCGGCGTTCGACGCACAGGCTTGCCACTGCGTTGCCGACCCTGCCAAACTGAATCATCTGCGCCCGGGTCAGGTGTTCCGGCGAGGTTTCTTCCTGCAGATAGGAGGCGAGAAAACCGCCCCAGAAGGAATCACCAGCGCCGGTTGTATCGACCGCATGGGAGGAAAAGCCCTCCGCTTTTACGATTCCATTTTCATTGCCGATCAGGGCGCCATCTCTTCCGAGCGTCACTGCCACCAGGTGCACGCCCTGACGGAGCAGATACTGAATCGCTTCCTCCGGGTCCTGATACGGGGTCAGAAGCGAGGTTTCTTCATCCGAAATCTTCATCATATCTACATAGGGAATCAGCGACTGCATCCGAAGCTGTGCGGTCTCCGGATCACTCCAGAGCGCCGCCCGGTAGTTCGGATCGTAGGAAATCACCGCACCGCTGTTTCTAGCAATATTGATCGCCTCATAGGTTGCCGTCCGGGATGGATCATCGGTCAGCGACAGGGAACCGACATGAAATACTCTCGTATTTTCCAGGATCTCCGGATCGATCTCTTTCATGCACAGATTCGTATCTGCCCCCGGCTTTCTCGCAAAGGCAAATTCGCGCTCCCCGTTTTCTTTCAGGCTTACAAATGCAAGCGTGGTAAAATACTTCTCATCCTGAATCAGGTTGTCCGTATTGATACCTGCCCGGATCAGGGTTTCCTTCAGGAAATCACCGTGCATATCCTTACCCACCTTGCCAATAAATGCTGTCTTCCTTCCAAATTTCGCAGCCGCCGCCAGCAGATTGGCCGGCGCACCTCCCGGATTCTGCTCAAACAGACGCATTCCCTGCTGTGAAACGCCTGCTGGAGTAAAATCAATCAGAAGCTCTCCCAGCGCTGTGATGTCTGTTTTTATTCTCATACGAATCATCCTCCGTATTACAAGTTATATCAATGGTGCCGCCATCCAGCCCTCTCACAGGCGGACAGCCACATCCGTTCGTCTCTCACAAGGAATTTTACTTCCGAATCGCGATATTTGCAAATTCTACTTTCGCGTCCTGCGCCAGCAGACCGAGCTCGTACTCCGGTTTCCGGAAAATACGATAGGTAAACGCCACCTGCTCGCCCACAAATACCTCTACCATGTCATGATCCACCGAAATCTTGACGTCGATTGCCACGCCATTTTCAATCGCGAAGGTTTTCTCTGCCACGCGCACGCCATCCGGTCCCGGTTCCGTTGCTTTCGGAACCGCCTGGCAGGACTGCTCCCAGAACGGGTCAACTCCCATCGGCAGGGACAGAAGGGACACTCGCTGCATCGCCACATCAAACTCTAAGAACAGGCAGCCGCTTGCCTCCCAGTCGGATTTCAACAGGATTCCGAAGGAATCATTCGCTTCTTTCGGGATCACCGTGCCGGTAAACAGGAACTTTTCTTCCGGCTGCTCCAGGAAACCATACGAGGTTGTCCCGCATCCATCCAGCTCAACCGTTGTATCTCCATACAGCTTGTATTCTCCCATGACCGGAAGGTATTTCCAGTCAACTTTCTCTTTAAAGCAGTTTACATATTCTTCCGGAAGCTTCACGTCCAGCTGTCCGTCTGCCGTTGCAACGACCTCATGCGGAATACAGAACGTGCCACCCCAGTACCACTCGCCGCGGTCGCTGTTTTCTGCACGGTCATGCGCCCAGGCAAAATAGAAACGGCGCCCGTTGTCATCCTGCATGGATTTAGCTGCATAGAAGCGGCGTCCGCCGATGCCGTCTTTCTTCGGCTTTTTCCACGGTCCAAACGGAGATTTGGAAGTGCGGTAAATCGTGTTGACAAACTCGGAAAAGCGGGAATAGGAAAGATACCAGGTATCGCCTATCTTGTACATCTCGCTGCATTCCGGACAATTCGTATTGCCTGCCGAATACAACGGACCATAATACTCCCAGTTTACCAGATCTTTCGAGCGGTACAGGACGATACAGCCGCGTCTTGTCACCGGCATATCCAGCCGTCTCGCCGAGATCAGAATCCAGTAGCATTTATCTTCCTCATTATAAAATACATACGGATCACGCCAGTCCAGCTTTTCATATAACTCTATCATCGGCGTGATAACCGGGTTTGCCGCGTCCTTCGTCCAGGTGATACCATCCTCGCTCGTCGCATGGCAGATCGTCTGCTGATATTCTGCCGTCAGGCAGTAACCCGTATAGAATGCGTGATATTTTCCTTCGCCGTAGATAACCGATCCCGTCCACACGCCGGACGCATCCGGCTCATCGCCCTCGCCCGGATACAGTGCTGTCGGCAGCTCCTCCCAGTGCACCAGATCCTCCGAAACAGAGTGGCTCCATGTAGTACGCAGTCTCGCCGGATATACCGTGGTTCCTGGCGGGGATGTCAGTGAAAAAATATGATATTTACCTTCATGATAAAACGGAATCGCGTCACCGGTCGAATCCGCAAATGACATTTTTCTGAAAAAGTCCATTCTTCTCTCCTTGCCTTTCTAAATGTGCTCTTGGAATCATTTCTTTTTTCTGAGGAGTGCCAGATTGCCCTTCTGGGAATCCAGTACAACCGCGCAGGCAATGATCAGACCCTTTACAATCAGCTGCCAGTAGGAGCTGACACCGATCAGATTCAGACCATTGGAAATAATACCGATTACCATCGCGCCGAATACTGTACCGCTGATACGTCCGCGTCCGCCTGCCATCGAGGTTCCGCCGAGGACGCAGGCTGCGATCGCATCCATCTCATAGCCACTTCCGACGGACGGCTGTCCGGAATACATTCTCGATGCCAGAACCAGACCCGCAAACGCCGCCAGGGCGCCCGACAATGTAAACACGATGATCTCGACTTTCTTGATCGGAACACCTGAGAGACGCGCCGCCTCACGGTTTCCGCCGATTGCATACACATAGGTACCAAATTTTGTTTTAGAAAGCAGAAAACTAAATACGATAATTAAAATAACCATATAGACAACCGGCAGCGGAATAATGTTAAACAGATAACCCGTTCCGATTGCAATGAAAAACTTATCCGTAATACGGGTGGACTGTCCGCCCGAATATACATACGCGATACCGTTGCAGACATTCATCATTGCCATCGTAATGATAAATGCCGGAACACGGAATTTCGATACAACCATACCATCAATCAGACCAGCCACAACACCGATGATGATTCCAGCCGCAATCGCCACGCCAATCGGAAGTCCCTGATTAACTACAAATCCTACCGTCAGAGTTCCACTCATCGCTACGATCGCGCCAACTGCCAGATCGATGTGTCCGAGAATAATAATCAACGTCATTCCCAGTGCAATGTATGTATTAATGGAAATCTGTCTGAGCACTGAAATGATATTGCTCGGTGTCAAAAATTTATCGGTTGCCAGTGCGACTACCACACATAAGATAACCAGCACTCCAATAATTCCTGTATTTCCGGTAAATACCGAGAGTACCGAATTGCCTGCTGTACTTTTCTTTCCGTTCATCACTCTTCGCCTCCTGCTGCATACTGCATGATTCTCTCCTGATCCAGTTCTTCTCTTCCAAGCATTCCCGTCATTCTTCCCGCCTTGATGACACATACGTTATCGCACATATTAATGATCTCCGGCAGCTCGCTGGATACCATGATAACGGCGATACCCGCCTTCGCCAGCTCATTAATAACGGAATAAATCTCAAACTTCGCATTGACATCGACGCCTCTCGTCGGCTCGTCCAGAATCAGGACATCCGGCTTGATTGCCAGCCATTTTCCAAGGACAATCTTCTGCTGGTTTCCGCCGGAAAGGCTTCCCGCTTCCACCAGTTCCACCCGGTCTGCCACTGCTTTGATATGAAGCTTTTCTTTATAATAATCAATCACTTCCTGACATTTCCGGTCGCTGATGGCAATTCCGTTAATATAAGAGTCAATCGATGCCAGCGTGAGGTTAAAACCGACCGTATTGCCAAGGACAAGTCCCTGTTTTTTCCGATCCTCCGGCACCAGTCCGATGCCCGCCTTGATTGCCTGGATCGGTGTCGTGAAGCGGACTTCCTTTCCATTTAAAAGAATGGTTCCGCTCTGGTATTTTCTGGCTCCAAAGATACATTCCATGATCTCGCTTCGTCCGGCTCCGACCAGACCCGCAAATCCCAGGATCTCTCCCTTTCTTACCCGGAAGCTGATATCTGAGAACACACCCTCACAGGTTAAATTCTTCACTTCCAACGCCGTTTCTGCATGTCCCAGATCGTTGTAATCTCTGGCATAGAAGCTCTCTAACTCCCGTCCTACCATCATGGCTACCAGCTCGTTCGCATTCGTCTCCGATGTTTTTTTCGTTCCCACATAGGCGCCATCGCGGATGATGGTAACCCGATCCGAGATCCGGAACAGTTCTTCCATACGGTGGGAAATATATATAATGCTTACCTGTTTTGCTTTTAATCTCTCAATGATTCCAAATAACTGTTCTACCTCGTCATTGGAAAGGGAGGACGTCGGCTCGTCCATGACGATGATCCGTCCGTCGAAGGATACCGCCTTTACAATCTCAACCATCTGCTGCTGGGCGATCGTCAAAGATTCTACCAGCGTATCCGGGTGGATATTGACCCCGAGGTTTGCCAGCATCTCGCCTGCCCGGCGGTTCGTCTCCCGCATATCCACGGTGCCGAATTTCGTCTTGATCTCCCGTCCCAGGAACAGGTTCTGCGCGACCGTCAGATACGGAACCAGGACGATCTCCTGATGTATGATTCCGATTCCTTTCTCCTGGGCATCCGAAACACCATTTATCTCAACTTCCTGACCATTAATCTTGATTGTTCCGCTGTCCGGTTTATAAATTCCTCCAAGGACCTTGATAAGCGTTGATTTACCCGCTCCATTTTCTCCCAGAAGCGCATGAACCTCGCCCATTTCCAGGGAAAAATTGATCCCTGACAATGCATAGATCCCGGAAAAACTTTTCTTGATATCTATCATTTCCAGAATTGTTTTTCCCATAGAACCCTCCGTTTTTTAGAAATGCGGCAATGAACCCCATCGCCGCATTTTCCATGTTTTATTTTATTTCACGTAACTGTTAAACTTCCTCGCAGTCCATTACTGCCAATCGTTCAGAGTCTTCTCTGCCTCTTCTTTCTCTACCAGATGGGAATCCAGATATACTTTCTTCTCATCGATTGTGGTGTCGCCGCCTACATATTTCTCGGCTGCGTCAAATGCATATTCTGCAATCTGAAGCGGAACCTGGCATGCAACTGCGGTGAACTCGCCGTCTAAGAGTGCCTGTTTTCCATCCGGGGATGCATCGATGCTATATACACCGATCTCGCCGGTCTTGTTTGCTGCCTTGATAGCTGCTGCCGCACCCAGGGCAGACGGGTCATTGATACAGAAGAATGCTTCCAGATCCGGGTTTGCTGTGATGATATCCTCAGCCAGTCCCATCGACTGATCCAGCGCTGCACCGCCATCCTGCTGTGCTACAATCTCAAATTTATCCTTCTGATCGCCAAGACCCTCAAGGAAACCATTGACACGATCCACGCAGCTTTCATTGGACGGGAAATCCAGAACTGCAATCTTTGCGCCATCCGGATAATCTTTCGTCATCTGCTCGCCCACTAACTGACCTGCCATGTATGCGTTGGTTCCAACGAACTGTGTCACGAACTGTTCGATATCATCATCGATGACTGCGGTATCTACGTTGAAAATCGGAATGCCTGCGTCTGCAATCTCAGCCAGTCCGGAGGTAATACCTGCGGAGTCAACCGGGATAACAAACACTGCATCGTAACCGCTGTTTGCACAGTCAGATAACTGGCTGAGCTGCTTGTTTAAATCATAATCTGGATCCAGGCAGGTGTAGGAAATGCCGTTTTCCTTGCACAGCTCGCTGAGCTTTGCATCAATGGAACTCTGGAAAGTATTGTTTAAAGTATTCGTACAGAATGCAAACGATAAATCGCTGGTCTTTGCCTCAGCTTCCTGCGTATCTGCCGCTGCCTCAGAAGCATCAGCTGCCGCTGTTGTATCGGTACTGCCGGAAGAGCCGCATCCTGCCAGCATTGCTGCCATCATGCAAACTGAAAGACCTGCTACTGTAAATCTAAGACTTTTTTTCATAAATCTGATCCTCCTCTTACTTCGTCACTGTTTAGTGCATTTCAAACGGATTGTTATAGTTTTCTTTTTATTTTTACGTAAAAATTTTTCTCTCTGGAAGGAGTCTCCCTGTCTGATATCTAGATATTACTCTATTCCATGCCCTTTCGTCAATACTCTTGTGGCATATTGCACTAATTTCAGCGATATATTCATCCTGTTTTATTGATATTTATGCATTTCTACCGTTCCTTTTAATTTTTTACGTAAATTTCATTCATCTTATCGTTTTACCCCAATTTTTGTGCTATAATCAAAAACAGAAATATAAAACTGCGGCAAATCCAAATCCAGCCGCGCAGGAACCGCCGGACTAAATCCGTACCAGCAAGGGGGAGTTTTATGACCATCAAAGAAATCGCCGCAAAGGCAGGCGTCTCCATCGCCACCGTTTCCCATGTTATCAACCATACGCGCTATGTCAGCCCGGAACTGGTGGATAAAATCGAAGCTATTATTGAAGAAAGTGGATATTCTGAAAAAATCAAAAAAAAGGTGCGTAAAATCCGCAGCGGACGCAGTTCACAGATTGTCGCTGTCTTTCCAAATATCAAGAGCGCGCTCTACTGCGATCTGTGCAATCAGCTGCAGTCCTACGCGACCAGCCAGGGCTATCAGTTTTACACCGCCGTCACCAACGACAACCTGGAAGAGGAGAAAAGCATCCTGCAAAACTTAATCTCCAGTGCCAAGACCATCGGCATCTTTCTCTCCCCGGCAAGCAGCAATCCGGCTGCCTATTCATTTCTCTATGAATCCGGTATCCCGTTTGTCTGTGTCGAACGATTCATCGATGACGATGTCACTCCACGGATCCTTTTTGATTACACCAAAGCATTTCACTCCGCTACTTCCTATTTTTTTGAGAGCGGACACGAAAATGTGCTGTTTCTGGTAGAAAAAACAGACAGCCTCGCCAAACAGGACAAGATTGCCGGATATGAGCGGGCGCTTCTCTCCGCCAACCATACCCTGAGCAGTTCCTGCATCGCGGAGATCAATCTGTATCAGTCCAGTGATACCATCAGCCTGAATATTCAGAAAAGCATCACCCGGTATCTCCCCACCGCTATCATCGCCGGTGGAAACCGGCTGACTATGTTTCTTCTCAAGGCGCTGCGGGAGCTGGGAAAAGACTGTCCGCGCGATATTTCCATCATCGGATTTGACGATATGCTCTGGTGCGAGCTGACCGCCCCACCGCTATCCTGCATCCACCGGGACATCGACCAGATGGCAGAACTCGCCTCGCAGGCACTCTTTGACGAGATCAACCACCTCTCCGGCGCGCCTTTGACCCGCTATGCAGATGTAGAGCTGATTTTGCGTGATTCCACCCGGATCATCGACAACGGTCCGCTCGGTGAACACGCCGTCTCCCCGGACAGCATCCGCCTCTCCAAGGAGGAAAAACAGCTTTTGCGAACTGGAAATTACCGCGTCGCCATCTCCTTCCACTACACTGGAACCGCCTGGGCTGCCCTGCATCAGAAAGGCATCCGGGATGAACTGGAACAGTACGGAATCGATATTATTTCCACCATGGACGCCCATTTTGATCCTGCCCTCCAGAATATGCAGCTCGAAAGCATCAAAATGCAACACCCGGACGCCGTCATCGCCATCCCCACCGACGATGTCCAGACGGGTCCGGCATTTCAGGAATTGTCCAAAATGACGCGGCTGGTCTTTTTAAGCAATGTCCCGCAGAATTTCAGCCGGAACAATTACGTCTCCTGTATCTCCGTCAATGAGCGGGAAAATGGCACCAATACAGGGCGCATGATCGGCGAATACCTGAAAGAAAAACCGCACGCCAAAGTCGGCTTCATCATCCACGGCGCCATGTTTTACGGCACTACCGAGCGTGATAACTGTGCCGAAAAAATATTAAGGGAATCCTATCCCGACATTGAAATCACTGCCAGAAAGGGATTTATTCAAATTGAAAATGCCTACAAGGTATGCTATGAGATGATAAACGAGCACCCGGATATCCAGGCGCTCTATGTGAGCTGGGACCGCCCCGCCCTGCTCGCCATCAAGGCCCTGAAAGCTTTGAACCGGACAGATATTGCTGTCTTTACCACAGATCTGGATTTTGAGATTGCAGAAGAAATGAATCAAGGATTTGTAAAAGGACTCAGCACCCAGAGACCATATGACCAGGGAAAAGCGGCTGCTCTTGCAGTCGCCAAATCCCTTGTCAGCAATAACGTCCCCAAATATATCGGCGTGCAGCCCTATGTGGTTCATGAAAAACAGCTGAAACGTGCCTGGAAGGATATTTTCTTTGAGGCACTGCCGGAGGAGCTGGGGGAGAAGCTGATGGGTCAGTAGCTATCTCGCGATCACCGCGACCACATATTCCTCCTGTATCAGAACGCCGTTTCGCAATCCATGTGATTGCAAAACGGCTTTTTTTTACAAATTCAGATCTCCCAGGCCGGAAAGATAATGTTTGCATATATCCAGAAATTCCCTGTTCTTTTCAGCGAAAAAGCTGTTCTTCATCCACGCATAGTTAATGAACGTCTTACACTTAAAATCGTTAATATAAATCTGGCTCATTACACCGCGATCCAGGTTTTTCTGCACGACAAACTTGTATACAAATGAAAGACCTACATTTTCAATGACAAGGTTGTGAATGCTATTGATGGTTCCGGTTTCCACAAAAGAAGCAAAATTATGTACATCCTAGTTGTAAGCGTGAAGGATAGAACGCAGATTGAGATAAGATTTTGAACCTTCTTCCCTGAAAATCAACCGATAGGGATTTAGCTCTTTAAAATCTACGGTTTTTCCGGCAAGCGGATGAGTGGGAGCACAGATGCAGATGGTTTCAGACTCAAATAATTCATGACATTCATATTCTTCCGGCGGGCAGTAGGTGTCCACAATACAAGCCTGGATTCTTCCGTTTGCTAATTGAACTAGCAAATCATCCGATTCACCCATATAGATGCTGACCTTTTTTTCAGGGTATTTGTCCAGATATCTTCCCATTACTTTTGCAGCAAATGTTTCTCCAAATCCGGTCAGGGAGCCTAGTTTGAAAACGTCAGGTTCATTGATGGGGACAGAAAGCCGATTTTTTATGATTTCTGAATCAGCCTGTACAGATTGGGCGTATGCACGGAGAAGCCGTCCCTGCTCTGTCAGGTGAAGTCTTTTTTTCTCATCATAATAAAATAGTTTTGTTCCGTAATACTGTTCCAGATACTTGATGTGCTGTGTTACGGCTGGCTGCGTCATATGAAGCTTTTCAGCGGTTTTGGTATAATTTTTCGTTTCACAGAGCTCTAAAAAGGTACTGAGCTTATAATTTAACACAGATATACTCTCTCCTTTCTGCGTGAATATCTGTATAAGGCAGTTTAGTGGGTAGTTGAAATGAATTTTATAGACCGAAATTCAGACTATAGTCTGTATAATATAGATTTATCACTTTATAAAATAACATAATTTCATTTTATTTGATTTATATGCTAAGATCAAGACAAAGAAAAATATTTTTCGTGAATTTCAAAAAAGTATACTAATCTGAATTCATTCATTGCATGACAAAAGAAAGGAGGAAATTTATGAATAAAAAACACCCATCTGCATGGGATCCAGCTATTATGTTGTTAAATATTTTAGTTTCTGTGATTGGTTCAATCATTGGTCTCGAGTTAATTGCCAGATTGGGAATCAGTACAAATACATCCATCATCGGTGCACTGTTTGCAATTATTATTGCCAGAATTCCGTTGAAGATATTCCAGAAATATAAAGATATTAATACCCAGAACCTTGTCCAGACAGCTATGTCAGGTGCAACGTTCGCTGCTTCAAACGGTATTTTCTTATCCATCGGTATTCCTTATCTGTTAGGAAGACATGATCTGGTTATTCCAATGATGGTAGGTGCTTCATTAGCAGTAATCATTGATGCAACGATTCTTTATAAGGTGTTTGATACAGAGATGTTCCCGGCAAAAGAAGCATGGGCACCCGGTATTGCAGCAGCAGAGGCTATGCTGGCAGTTGCTGAAAAGGGAAAGAACTCCGTTATCCTTATGATTGGTATGGTTGGCGGAATCGTTGGAAAGATTTTTGGTATTCCGACCGATATCCTGGGCGTAGGCTGGATTGGAAATATGTGGGCTCTTGGTGCATTTGGCGTGGGCCTTCTGATTTCCGAATACACTCCGAAATTCTTCAACATCAAACTTGGCGATTACTATGTACCTCATGGTGTCATGATTGGTGCCGGATTCGTTGCTCTTATCCAGATGATTCTGATTCTTCAGAAAAAGAGCAAGAAAGAAAAAGAAGCGGCAGCAGCTGAGGCTGCAACTGGAAAGGTAGAAAAGAAAGAATTTACCAGAAGCTTAAAGAGCATGAAGTTCTCCCTTGCAGAAGGTTTTGGCGCATATATTCTGGTATCCATTGTTATGGCAATTATGTGTGGATTTTCGGCAGATATGAGTGCTGGAATGTTCGTATGGTGGATTATCTTTGCAGCCCTTTCTGCAATCATTTCCGAGCTGATTGTTGGTATCTCCGCCATGCACTCCGGATGGTTCCCGGCATTTGCAACAGCTTTCATTTTCCTGATTCTTGGAATGCTGTTTGGATTCCCGCCGGCACAGCTGGCAATCCTGGTTGGCTTTACTTCCGCAACCGGACCGGCCTTTGCTGATATGGCATATGACCTGAAATCTGGTTATATTGTCAGAGGCAACGGTGAAGATGTTCCGTTTGAGATGGAAGGAAGAAGACAGCAGTATATTGCAAAAATGGTCAGTGCTGTAATTGCAATTCTGGTTGTTCTCTTTACTTACAAAGCATATTTTGAAAAAGGAATGCTCGCACCGGTTGATGCTGTATATGTGGCAACTATTGATGCAGGAACTAATATGGCAGTAGCAAAGAACCTGATTATCTGGGCTATCCCGGGAGCACTTCTTCAGGCAATCGGCGGTTCAGGCCGTCAGTTAGGTGTTTTATTTGCGACCGGTCTTCTGATTGCTTCTCCGATGGCTGGTATTACAGTACTCGTTGGTCTTTTGATTCGTTACATTGTAGTTAAGAAATATGGTGATCTTGGACAGAGTAAACTGTATATTCTGGGTGCCGGATTCATTACCGGTGCCGCCCTGTACAGCTTCTTCAGCTCCACGATGAACCTTGGAAAGAAACTTAATAAATAAAAATATATATTATAGGAGGAACTTATTATGGAATATCCGGTTGGCGTAGAAATGTCAAACACTTACTTATCATTTGAAGTAACAAGTGCTGCTTTAAAACTGGTACGTGATTTCATGCTTGTAAAAGAGGGTGAAAATGTAGTTATCACCGCTGATACATCTGCAGATTTCCGTGTGGTTGAGGCGGTTGCAGGTGCAGCATATTCAGTTGGTGCAAATCCGGTTATTATTCACTATCCGACTTCCGGAAAAGCGTATGAAGAACCGATTCGCCCGGTTGCAGATGCAGTAGTGCATGCAGATGTATGGATTGAGTTAGCATACTATTGCTCTATGCATACTCCCTGCTTTAGAAAAGCAATGGAGAATGGTGCAAGATTTACTTGCTTAAATGGTATGGATGTTATCATGCTGGTAAATACGGTTGGCCGTGTTGACTATGATGTCCTGATTGAATTTGGTGAGTATCTGACAGATAAAGTTCATCGCTCAAATGAAGTAATTGTTACGGATAAGAATGGAACAAATTTAGTTGGCTACAATCAGGGACGCGGCGTTAAACATTCTGGACAGAGAGCAACCAAGAAGGGCTATCCGGTTATGTTAGGCGGTCAGGTAAGCTGGTGTCCGGTAGAGGAGACTATCAATGGTAAATTAATTTTTGATTCTGCTCTGTTCCCACCGGATACATTAGGTCTTCTTAACAGCAATGTAGAGCTGACCCTGGAAAAAGGTGTTGTAACAAAAATAGAAGGCGGAAAAGATGCTGCTATCTTCGAAAAATGGCTGAATAAATTTAATGACCCGAATATGTTCCGTCTGGCTCATTATTCCATCGGCTTTAACCCGGGCGTAACCAAACCTACCGGACGTATTGTTGAGGATGAGAGACTCTTTGGATGTATCGAGATGGGTATCGGAAGTCAGGGAGCCAGCTTAATGGGAGCTTGCTGGGATGCTGCTGCTCATACAGATGGTATTGTTTCTAAACCGACGATTCTTCTGGATGGCTATAAGCTGGAAGAAAACGGAATCTATGTAGATCCGGAAGCAAGAAAATTCTGTAAAGCACTTGGCGTTGAAGGATATTAATCATTACAATGGTAGTAAACATACCTAAATAATACCTCTAATTGGGAAAGGGCGCTGTCAGAATTGTCAGCGCCCTATTATCTCAAAAGCGTTTATCCTAAATTTTCGTATCAAATTGTATGTACGGGGAGATTATATTTATGGAAAGACAATCTAAAAATGAAAAGCTGCTTCAATATTTTAAAGATATCTGCCGTATTCCGAGACAAACCGGTGACGAGGAAGCGATCAGCCAGTATCTGCTCGATTTTGCAAAAGCCAGAGGCCTGCAGGCAGAACGGGATGCCCATCATAATGTGCTGATTCGGAAACCGTCAACGATTCCTGGATATAAGGGACCAACGGTTATTGTGCAGGGTCATATGGACATTGTCTATGAAAAGAGCGCAGATAGCACTCATAAGTACGAAGATGGTATCCATGTTGTGGAAGAAGATGGTTATTTGAAATCAGCGGATGGAACCTCTCTTGGTGCTGATAACGGACTGGCAGTTGCTTATGCAATGGATTTGCTGGATCGAAATGATCTGCCGCTTCCGGCCCTGGAGATTTTAATTACTTCCAGTGAAGAAGTGGGCCTAGAGGGAGTTAAGCATCTGGAACTTACAGATGTCAAAGGAAGCTATCTGATTAATTTGGATGCAGAAGAAGAAGGTGTTTTCTTTACAAGCTGTGCAGGAGGAGTCAGAACCGATCTTTCTCTTCCGCTGAAATATACGGGCTCAACGGAAGATATTGCATATACATTGACATTATGTGGATTAAGCGGAGGACATTCGGGTCTGGATATAGCTCTTGGAAAAGCAAATGCAATTCAGCTTGTGGGAAGAATTCTTTATCATATTGCTCCATTTGCACGTATTTCTTCGCTGGATGCGCCTGGAAAAGCAAATGCAATTGCATCTAAGGGAACGATTGTTATGCACACATCAAGTCAGGACGAAGAGGCATTATTAAAAGAACTCTCTAAACTGGAAGAAATGCTGAAAGCACAGTTTTCTGAAACAGAAAACCTGTCATTCCGCCTGGAGAAGGAAGAGCAGAAAAAAGAGGTAACTGTGTTTACAAAGGAAACGGTGAATTTGATTATCGAGGCAATTACGTTTCTTCCGTGCGGCGTTATCAGCCGAACCAGAGAAAATGTGGAAATGGTACAGACATCTTCTAATATAGGCAGTATGACGATTCAGGATGGAACACTTGAGTTCCTGTGTTCCGGAAGAAGCTCTGTAAAATTAGAAAAAGCACAGTTAAAAGAAAAAATGCAGATATTATCGAAGGCACTGGAAATGAACTGCACCTTCCATGGTGATTATCCGCAGTGGGAATATCGTAAAGAATCTAAACTTCGTGATATTTGTGCGAAGACATACCGTGAGTATTCTGGAAAAGATGCTGTTTTCACAGGAATTCATGCCGGAATCGAATGTGGATATCTGGCAGAAAAACTGGGAGATCATATCGATATGATTTCCTGTGGTGCAAATCTTTATGATGTTCATACACCGCATGAAAAAGCAGATGTGGAATCTTTCTATCGGATGGAAGAAGTAATTATTGCGATCCTTCAGGAGATTGCAAAAGCTTAGTGTTTAGCACAATATAATATATTAAAGCCCCGGAATCAAAAAATTCCGGGGCTTTTGCTGTGCGTGTATGAAGTTTTACAGTCTCGCAATCACTGCGTCCACATATTCCTCGGTGGTTGCAGTTCCATGCAGATCTCTTGTCAGGTGCTTGCCTTCTGCCAGAACCTCATCCACAGCCTTGCGGATGCGTCCGGCGGTCTCATTTTCACCTAAGTACTCTAGCATCATGCAGGCAGACCACAGGAATGCGGTCGGGTTTGCCAGGTGCTTGCCTGCAATATCCGGTGCGCTGCCATGTACGGCCTCAAACATAGCATAGTCAGAACCGATATTGCTGGATGGAACGAGTCCCAGTCCACCGATCAGACCACTGCACAGGTCAGAAAGAATATCTCCGTACAGGTTCTGCATTACCATAACGTCAAACTGATTCGGGTTCATGACAAGCTGCATGCAGGTGTTATCAATGATTTTATCATCACCTTCAATCTCCGGATATTCCTTTGCAATCTCTTTGAAAATGGAAAGGAACATGCCATCGGACATTTTCAGGATATTTGCCTTATGAATACAGGTTACTTTCTTGCGTCCGTTCTTTTTCGCATACTCGAATGCATCGCGGATAATGCGCTCGCTTGCCTGTCTTGTAACAATCTTAATTGCATGAACCGTATCCGGATTTACCTGCTCCTCTACACCAACATAAAGACCTTCTGTATTTTCGCGGAAAATCACGATATCCACATTCTCAAATGGAGTTTTTACTGCCGCGTTGGACTTAACTGGGCGGATATTGGCATACAGGTCATACTGTCCGCGGAGTGTTACATTCAGAGAGCGGAAGCCCTTTCCAACCGGAGTCGTAATCGGGGATTTTAAGAGTACTTTGGTAAATTATTAAACAAGGGACTAATGAAACAGCACGCAGTATGATTAGTAACGAATTTTCACGGATATTACTAAAGAAAAACCCCTGACGACTAATCACAAAAATGTCAAAAATTATCATCGAACACTCGATTATAGCTGAAAACAGTAAATCTAGCATGCAAAATACTATTGATTTTGAAACTGATAGTTTATAGCTGGTTATACATAATAAAAACGTAGCACTCAGACTAAAAAGAAAAACAAAAGCGGATTGTAAATCGGAAAAATATATAGGGATAACATTAATGAAGCTGATGATCATCGCACTGTAACAAATTTTGAGAGTAGGGATTTTTAACCGCATAAGATTGCTGCAGGTTAGTAAACCCAGAGATATTTGTATCCAAGTGGTAACGACCAATGCAAGAGTAAAGATAAACATAGCTGCCTCCTCAAAGTTGTAAGTATCACTCGATTGCTGGTAGGATCGCCTCCATATAGTTTACAACCATTTTACCAATCTGTAAATGGTTTGAGTCAAAAAAGTAACAAAATTTTGTCAAAAAATTTCTATCGTGATCGAATAATAAAATTTATTTGAGACATTGGACAATAAACGACAAATGGTCTAAATTTGTTTGGGTTGCCTACAAAAAAGAGGAGTATGTAGCTACATACTCCTCGATACCATATATTGTGCTTTAAATCATCCAAATCAAGTTGAGCATCAACAAGCCAACGACACCTGGCAAACCAAATACAGTTGACACTGCCAAAGAAAACGGGCTCATGCCCAGCAGTGGGGTGGTGAAAGCACCGATTGCCATTACTGCCAGAAGGCCTGCAATTCCTGTCCCGGCAGAGAAAAATAGACATCGCCAAAATCGCCCGCTTTTTAGATAAAGGCTCAGCATAAACAAGGCACAACAGCCTAAGATTACATAAATAATTTTATCTACCCCAATTTTCCATACACCCTTTCTTGAAACAGATCATCTGGCTGATACACACAGACCAAATTTTTCTCCCTTGCTTGCAGCATAAGGTAGCTATACCGACTGTTAAGGGCGTTCATTTCATGGATGAGGCCCTCCACCAGATTGGGGTCGCTGGTCAGATCAAACAAGCTTCGCACCGCGTCCATCTGTGAGACCAGCTCCCGGATCTCCAACAATAAGGGGTCGGGATATGGAGGTGTGTTTTTCTTCCTTTTTAAGCAGCTTTGCAAGCGTTCCGCCAGTTTTTCCAATGTGACGACCACCTTTCCATGGAATATGTATGTTGGAAGGATGGACAAATATTCCAATATTTATTCACTATAGAAGATTCCCGTTTGGAATAGCTGCCCTTTCTCTGTAAATGCTAATAGGGAAAGAAAGGGGGATTTACAGATGGAAAACCGCAGGGGTATGGCAGACCGATATTGC
>OGZE01000612.1_pt1 | contig 26608 bp, 24 predicted proteins | sample 1576731 | NCBI WGS metagenome assembly OGZE01 (sample SAMEA3541503, study PRJEB24748) | human gut metagenome | biome: human gut; feature: human-associated habitat; material: faeces | place: China | collected 2012 | reverse complement strand
TAAATCAATGACAGCGCCATACAGCAAATGGGATATGTACGGACTTGGGCAAACAGCTCATACAGATGATGAAACAGCATTCGGCTATGAATTCACCCACTTGCATCATCCTGAGGGTAACCTCGTAAAAAAAGCAAGAATGTACTTATATTCACTTAATGTGAAAAACAAAAAGCGATTACGCTTCCCTAACAATAACAAATTGGTTATATTTGCAATGACATCCGCTGAAAAGGAAGAATTTACAAACCTTGCAGATAATGTTATTGACATAGTTGATGATAATTACGATTTCGGCAAAATACCGCCGATTGATAAAATCACCGATAAAACAGATGCAATAACTATCAGAGCCGGAAAAATTCAAGACCAATACAACGGTGGTAAAGGCAAAGGATTTTTAAGGGATAATTTAATAACTAACATTATCAGGTCATACACAAAAAGTGAATGGTAAATAACGCAGAAGCGGCTAAATATACATAATTTGTATATTTAGCCGCTTTTTAAATGTAATGGCAATAAACTTTACAAATACAAATTGTTAAAAACGCTGTGGAAAACGATGTTAAGAATGTGGAAAAGTCGAGCGTACAGCAACAAAAAATGTTAAAAACATTGTGGAAAATGTTAAAAATGTAAAGCGAATTACTTGACAGGAAAAGTTTTCCACTTAATAAACACGAGTCGATTATAATATACATATTGTTAATATTATAACAAACAAAAAAGTGCGTCTTAAAAAGACGCACTTTTCATTTAAAGTTTATTACTTTTTAAAGAAGTTTACAATGTCGGTGAAAGCATCATCGTCATTATCATTAAATGTAGAAACAGGAGAAGTTGATGATGATGCTGCCGGAGCAGGAGCTGTAAATGCAGGAGCAACCGGCTGAGGAGGAGCTACTTCCTTATTAGCTGTTGTTGACTTAATCGGTGCGCCCGGGCCTTCATCGCCGAAGCGTGTAGCAATAACAGTAATAATCATTTCATCTTCAAGTTCTTCATCAAAATTAGCACCCCAAATGATTTCACAATCAGGATGAACAGCAGCACTTACGATTGATGATGCTGCATCAATTTCTTCAAGACCAATATCAGTTGAAGCAGTAATATTGATAAGGATACCGCGTGCGCCGTCAATCGAAGTGTTAAGAAGAGGAGAAGAAATAGCCTGCTGAGCTGCAAGTTCAGCCTTATCCTTACCTTTAGCACGACCGACACCCATATGTGCATAGCCGGAATCCTTCATAATTTCAGTTACATCGGCAAAGTCACAGTTTACAAGGCCTGTTGCGTTAACAAGGTCAGATACTGACTGAACACCCTGGCGAAGAACATCATTGGCAATTTCAAATGCGTTAAGAAGAGTAATTTTTTCTTCTGTTACATACTTTAAGTTTTCATTAGGAATTACCATAATTGAGTCTACATACTGTGCAAGCTCCTTGATACCTTCCTGTGCCTGCTTCATTCTTCTGTTACCTTCAAAAGCGAAAGGAGTTGTAACAACTGCAACAGTAAGAATACCGAGGTCTTTAGCAATTTTAGCTACAACAGGGGCTGCACCTGTACCTGTTCCGCCGCCCATACCGGCAGTGATGAATACCATTTCAGCACCTGTGAGAATATCTGTAAGAGCTTCCCTGCTCTCTTCAGCTGCGCGAGTACCAACTTCAGGTCTTGCACCTGCGCCCATACCCTTTGTAGCCTTTTCACCAATAAGGATTTTATGTGTTGCTGTTGACTTTGCAAGTGCCGGCTTATCAGAGTTAACGGCTACAAATTCAACATCCTGAATATTACAGTGTACCATACGGTTAACAGCGTTTCCACCGCCGCCGCCGACACCTACTACTTTAATTTGTACTACTTTTGAGTCATCTGTATCAATTTCATAACGTCCCATTGCATGATTCTCCTTAATTTTATTTTTCAGTCTATATACCCCTATACAGGTTTTCGTTACATATGATATTGTAACAAGATTGTAACCAAATTGCAATACTTTTTTTGAATTATTCTCAAACTTTTTGACAATGTTTTGCAATCGATTTTTATTTTATTTGTCAGGTATGCACAAATTCCGACAATTGTCACATTTTCTGTAAAGTGATTTACTTCACAGCTATTCCTCTGTAAAGTAAATTGACTTGTCAGTTGAAACAGTCATTGTACCTGTTGCGTTAGGACTGGAACTGTTAAGCTTATCGCAAGCCGCCAAGCCTTTCATTATCTTTGTATCTAAATCTTTACTGTTACCGAGTTTAAAAGTAATTCTATTATCGTAAACAACATAATTATCGCTTATATTTTTACTGTAAATTGATGTAATTTCAGTAAAATTGTTTTCTTTAATACAATTTGCCATTCGTTCAAGGCAAGTGCCTACATCGCTGTTTTTAAATTGAATTTTACGGCCGGGCTTCGCAGATTTTACATCTGTTTTATTGATAATAATTCCCGTTGCCATTTGTGCGCCTTTTTCTAGAACTTTAAAATTATTATCAAGAAGAATGTAAGTATTATCTTCACACAAAAGCGAATATGCTACCTTTGCGTCTGTCACTTTAATTTCAATAGTATCAGGAAGTTTGCGCTTAATTTCTGCTTTATAAACATAAGGCAGATTTTCTTCAATTCTCAAAGCGGCTTCATCCGTATTTACGGTAAAAAGGTTTTTACCCTTTTGAATAATACACTGTGATAATATTTTATCTGATGAATATATTTTGCTACCCGAAGCGGATATTGTATTTATTTGGAAAAATACCGTTAAGCATAAAACTGTGCCTATTGCAATAATTATAAGTACAGCACCTATCCAGCTCATCACTTTTCGTGCTTTGTTTTTCTTTTTTCGTTTATTGCTTTCTCTCTGCCTGCGTTCCAAGCGAGTCATTGAATATAAATCACTGCTTTGGCGTGATTTCTTTTCCTGCGCCTGCGTAATACGCTTTTGTGACTCACGATAAATTTTTGGCGGCTCAATACCAAGGTCTAAAAATTCGCTGTCTATTTTAGAATTCGGTTTGCTTCTTTTGGATGCTTTTCGTTTCGCCTGTTTCTTTTTCTGTTGTTCCTTCATTTTTACTCCTCTTAATATTCGCACCTATTGATGAAAGTGCTTTTTCAAGATTTTCATAACCTCTGTCAATATGTTCTATACAATATATATTACTTTCACCGTCTGCACAAAGTGCCGCTACCACAAGTGCCGCGCCGCCACGCAAATCTGTGGCGTGAACATTTGCAGGATGAAGTTTATCAACACCGTTAATAACAGCAATATTGTCTTTAATTTCAATATCTGTACCGAATCTGTTTAATTCGCTGACATATCTGAACCGATTTTCAAATATAGTTTCCTGCAGTATAGATGTTCCCTTGGCAAGTGCAAGTGCTACTGCAATGGGAGATTGCGAATCAGTAGGAAATCCGGGATATGGCATTGTTTTAATACTTCTTACCCGTTTTAACCTTTTAGGTGCAGCAAGAGTAAGCGAATTATCGCTTAAATATAATTTACATCCCATTTCTGTAAAAACAGGAAAAATCGGAGATAAATGACTTTGTCTGATATTTTTAACAGTTAATTCATCTGAACATACCGCACCGAGTGACATATAAGTTGATGCAAGTATTCTATCTGGAATAATTGTATGTTCACAAGGATGAAGCTTACTTACACCGTCAATAACTATTGTTGATTCTCCTGCACCGTAAATTTTAGCACCGCAATGATTTAAAAAATCAGCAAGGTCGCTTATTTCAGGTTCTCTTGCAGGGTTGACTATCACCGTTTTACCTTTTGATATGGCTGATGCAATAATAATATTTTCTGTTGCACCAACACTTGGAAAAGGAAGTATAATTTTAGTACCGATTATAAAATCGGCACAAGCACTGATGGATGAACCGTTAACGCTGACATTCGCTCCTAAATCATTAAGTGCTTTTAAATGCAGGTCAATAGGTCTTGTTCCTATTTCGCAACCACCGGGATAATAAATCGAAGCGCATTTTTGCCTCGATAATAATGCACTCAAAAATATTATAGATGAACGCATTGTACGCATTGTATTTTCACTGATTTCGCTGCCTGTAACATTTGTTGCATCAATTATTACAGTATCATTTTCTTTATTAACTTTACAACCAATGGATGCAAGAATATCAAGTGTAACTTTTACATCGCTTAAATCGGGGCAATTATGTATAACACTCTCACCTTTAATTAGAAGTGTTGATGCAAGAATTGGTAAAGCAGAATTTTTAGCTCCGTGAACCGATATTTCTCCAAATAACTTTTTGCCGCCGTTAATTTTAAAATATTCCATTTAATCACCTCTGCACGCTATACTATGCAAAAGTGATTATTTTGTTATTTACCTATTTGGCAAGTGAAATAATAATATCTGCAATTCTTTCTCTTGCGTCGGTAATAGCCATATTTTTGGCATTTTCTTCAATTTGAATAAGCTTGGCAGGGTTTGAAAGCATTGAATCAATTGCTTCTTTAAGTGACTGCGAAGTTAAATCTTTTTCTTCAATAATCGAGCCGGCTCCTCTGTTAACAAGTGCCATAGCGTTATGAAATTGATGATTTTCTGCCACATACGGTGACGGAATTAGGATTGAAGCCTTACCCATAGCCTCTATTTCAGAAAGGCTTGATGCGCCTGCTCTGCCGATTACAAGGTCACAGGCAGACATACAAGTATCCATATCATCAATATACTGCCTAACTTCAACATTGCCTTTAATTAAACCTTTTTCACCCTCGGTAAAACCCTGTTCTTTAAATTTCTCAAGAAATTCACTGCCATTAGTACCGACTGAATGAATATGATAATAAGTATCATTTTCGGCACTTTCAAGAAGAATATCATACATGGCGTCATTGAGAGGCTTTGCGCCGAGTGAACCGCCGAATGAAAGAACAAGATATTTATTATTAGGAATACCAAGCTTCTTTCGTGATAAATCTTTTCGTGCATTAAGAAGTTCGCCACGAACAGGAAGACCTGTTACGATTACTTCGTTTTTTGCTTCAAGATGCTTTTTTGCATCTTCAACCGTAAGCATTACTTTATCAACCTCTTTAGCAAGAGTTTTATTTGTAATACCTGGATAAGCATTTTGCTCGTGAATACATGTAGGAATGTGCATATCAACCGCTGTTTGAAGCACCGGTCCTGAAACATATCCGCCAAATCCTACAACGACATCAGGCTTAAACTGCTTGATAATTCTTTTGCTTTCGCCGTTTGATGTTATAAGCTGGCAAACAGTTTTAATATTATGCAAAATTGCCTTTGGTGCAAATGAACGGCGAAAACCTGAAATTTTAATAGTTTTAAAATCGAAACCTGCGTTTGGCACAAGGCGTGATTCCATATGGTCTGCCGTGCCAACAAACATAATTTCACTTTCAGGATATTTTTCTCTGATATATGAGGCAACAGCAAGTGCCGGGTTGATATGGCCGGCTGTGCCGCCTGTTGCAAATAATATTTTCATTTGATTTACCTATACCTTTTGTTGATTTGTTTTTCGCGATACCGACAACACAACTCCGATTTCAAGCAGCAGCATAAATATAGCTGTACCGCCGTATGAGAAAAACGGAAGTGCAATACCTGTGTTAGGAAGTGTATCTGTAATTACAAGTATATTAAACACAACCTGCAAACCGATTTGTGCTACAACACCGATTACAAGAAGTGAGCCGAACTTATCCTTACACCTTGACGCGATTATCAAACCTCTGACTACGAGTGCCGCGAAAAGAAGTATTATTACAGCCGCACCGAAAAATCCGAGTTCTTCACACACAATTGAAAAAATGAAGTCATTTTGCGGTTCTGAAACATAAAGATATTTTTGCTTTGAATTGCCCAAGCCTGTTCCGAAAAATCCGCCTGAGCCGATTGCGTAAAGCGAATTATTTGTTTGCCACCTTGCGCCCGTAGGATCAAAATCCTTATCAAGCCAAGCTTCAATACGCGCGCCTGCATAGTTTTCAATAAGATTAGGAAAGCTTACAACAAGAAAGCCGACAAGTGCGATTATTGCAAGTCCAAATGCAAATAATTTCCAATTTGTACCACCGGCAAACATTAAAGTAGCACCTATTAAAAACATAAGAATTGTACAAGACAAATGATGTTCAAGATAAATAAGGCCGCAGAAAATCAATATAATTCCAACCGGAATTGCAATACCGTATTTAAGCGAATTCATTTTTCTGTAATGGTCATTTATATAAACCGAAAGACTTAAAATAATAGTGAATTTAGCAAGGTCAGACGGTTGAAAAGTAAACGGTCCGATTGGTATCCAGCGTTTAAAATCACCAAAATCAGTATGATAGAATAATACAACTACCAAAAAACCTATTGTTACAAAAAATATGACTTTATATAAAGCTTTCAGTACCTTATAGTTAAGTTTTGAAAAGAAAAACATTCCCACAAGGCCGCCAACTGCAAAAATAAGCTGGCGAATAAAATAGTAATATGAACTGTCCTTATAATAATACGCATACGGATATGACGCTGAAAAGAGCATTATTAAACCGATTGTTAAAAGTGCTATTGTTAACCCCAAAAACGGAATATCAATACTGCCGACAAGAAAATAGGTGTCTTTAAAATTTTTCCATTTGCTTGGCTTAACAACTAATTGCTCGTTATCATTTTTTGGCACAAGAACACTCCTTTCAATTAAAATTTAAAATAAAATCATTTTGCAAAATTGCCGAAGTAAAGAAGAAGCACGCCGATTGCACAGCCGATTGCATTTACTGTTGAGAATACAACGCAGATTTTCTTTTCTTTCCAGCCGCACATTTCAAAATGGTGATGAATAGGTGCCATTTTGAATATGCGCTTACCGTGTGTGATTTTAAAATATCCTATTTGGATAATATCACTCATAGTTTCACAAACATAAACAATACCGATTGGAAGAAGAATAATCGGACATTTGCAAAGATAACCGAGAGCTACAACCATTCCGCCGAGGAACAGCGAACCTGTATCACCCATAAAGGTTTTAGCAGGATTCCAATTCCAGCAAAGGAAACCGAGAACTCCGCCCAAAAGTGCGCCTGCAAAAATATTAAGGCCTGCAAAACCCTGAATATAGCTTATAACAATAAACGCAATTGCAACGGTAGTTGTTACACTTGAGCAAAGTCCGTCAATACCGTCTGTAAGATTAACCGAATTGACACAACCATATATAATAAACAGAGATAAAATCCAAAATACAATTGCCGTAAATATATTTTTTTCAAAATTTACTGTACCGATAAAAGGAATATACCAGCTTGTATTATGTGATACCCAAAGAGTAGTGATATATCCTAAAGTAACAATAAGTTGACCAAGTGTTTTTTGCTTTGGTGAAAGGCCCTCATTTCTTTTAAGCTTAATTTTAGTGAAATCATCAATAAAGCCTACAAAGCCGCAGCCGAGAGCTAAGAGAAGCCCACCGAAAAGAAGAACCAATTCACGACCATTCATAATTGAAGAATAATCGCTTTCAAGTTCTCCGCCTGAAAGATAATAGATTAAAGCAGTAATTCCAAATGAAAGAACTATGCCGATAATAAACATAATTCCGCCCATATTAGGTGTACCCTGCTTTGATTTATGCCAGCTTGGGCCTATATCAAGAATTGTTTGCCCAAATTTTAATTTGCGAAGCCACGGAATTATTACAAATCCAAGGCCTGCGGTTACACCGAAAGCTATTATTACACTGATTATTAAAGCAATTGTACTGTTCATTTATTTTTCCCACCTGTTGTACACATTATTTATTACATCCTCAAGCTTCATACCTCTTGACGCTTTAAATATAACTGCGTCACCCTTGTGTGCAAGCTCAAAAAGTTTGTTTGAAAGTTCATCTTTATTATCAAAATAAAAGGCATTTTTCATACCATTTTGCTTAGCACCGTCAACGATGTACTTTGCGTCATTACCGTAAGCCAAAAGGTAATCTATATTATTATCGGCAACCATTTTGCCGACATCTGAGTGTGCTTTTTTTGAAAAATCACCAAGTTCAAGCATATCACCCAAAACAGCAATTCTTTTATTTGCATTTACATTAGCAAGTGTTTTAATTGCCGCGTTCATTGAATCGGGGCTTGCGTTATAGCAATCTTCAATAGAAATTATACCGCCGACATTTACGCTTTTCTGCCTCATTCCTGCAGGAACATAGTTTGCAAGAGCTCCGGCCGCCTTTTCGGAATCAATACCGAGAGTTATGCCGACTGTGAAAGCCGCAAGTGCATTATAAACATTATGAATACCTATTGTAGGAATTGATATATGCTGTGACCACAAAGAAAACTGAACTGTCGGCCCATCGGTTTCATCAATGATTTTCGAAGTTGAGTATTTAACATCAAAAGAAGTTAAACCGTTTTCTTCCTTAATATCAACCGCCTTAAATTGAGCGTCGCTTTCAATACCGAATGTGATTACATTATACTTTTGCATAATTTCATCATTATCAAGTATCGTTTTAAGCATATCGTTATCACAATTTATAATAAAAGGTGAACCTGCTTTAAGTCCGTCTAGAATTTCAAGCTTTGATTTGAGTATGCCCTGCCTTGAACCGAGATTTTCAATATGCGATACACCGATATTTGTTATCATCGCAATTGTTGGCTTTGTTACTGTAACAAGGCGATGAATTTCGCCAAAATGGTTCATACCCATTTCAATTACCGCCGCTTCGGTACTGCTGTCAATTTGAAACAGCATTTGCGGAAGTCCTATTTCATTATTCAAATTGCCCTGTGTTTTAATGGCATTAAACTGCGAATTAACTACAAGGTGAGTAAATTCCTTGGTAGTAGTTTTGCCTACCGAGCCGGTAAGTGCCACAACGGGAATATCAAATTTTGAACGATAATATCCAGAAAGTGACAGAAGTGCTTTTGCAGTATCATCAACCTTTACATAAGGCCCTGCCACTTCAATATCTTCACTAATCATAACAGCCGCCGCGCCCAAATTTAAGGCTTCATTTGCAAATTGGTGGGCATCAAATCGTTCACCTTTAATGCAAATAAAAAGGCAACCTTTTGTAATTTTTCTTGTATCTATGCAAACAGCATTAACCTGCGTATCAAACTTTGTTTGAGTGCCGAGTGCATTTGCAATTTCTTTTAAAGTTAAAGTTTCCATAATTTAATTCATTTTACCGAGTACTTCGGCAATTACTTCTCTTTCATCAAAATGAATTGTTCCTGTTGGCAGGATTTGATAAGTTTCATGTCCCTTACCTGCAAGAAGAATAATATCATCTTTCTTTGCGTGAGTTATTGCATATTCAATAGCTTCGTGCCTATTTTCAATAACTTTATAAGGAGTTTTTATATTTTTCATACCGACAAGAATATCATCAATAATTGCGCTTGGATTTTCACTGCGAGGATTATCTGATGTTACAATGCAGTAATCAGAAAGTTCAGCGGCAATTTTGCCCATTTTAGGCCTTTTTGTTTTATCCCTGTCACCGCCGCAGCCGAAAAGTGTAACTACCCTGCCTTTTGCAATTTCTTTAAGGGAAGTAATAATATTTTCAAGTCCGTCAGGTGAATGGGCATAGTCAATAATGATTGTAAAATCCCTATTGCTTGGCACAACTTCAATTCTGCCCTTTACACCCTGCGATTTTGATACAGCTGAAAGCACATCATCAAAATCAATACCGAGAGCGAGTGCACAAGTTGTGGCACAAAGTGAATTATAAACCGAAAATCTACCAGGAATCGGGCAAGTACATCTGCCGATAGAATCATTAGATACTATTTCGTATTCAACGCCGCTTGCTTTAAACTTGACATTTTTGGCAGTATATGTTGCATCATTTGTATCAACAGCATAAGTTACTACTTTATCAAATTCAAGCCCGTCAATTATTTTCAAGCCGTGTTCATCATCAGCATTGGTAACTGCAATATCGCAATTTTCAAAAAGTATTCTTTTTGAAGCAAAATAGTTTTCCCAAGTTTTATGATAATCAAGATGGTCTTGTGTAAGATTTGTAAAAGCACCGAGTGCAAAACGAAGTCCATTAACTCTGCCTTGAGCAAGAGCCTGCGACGAAACTTCCATAACACAATATTCACAGCCTGCTTTTACCATAAGTGAAAAAAGCTTTTGAAGTTCATATGGGTCAGGAGTTGTATATTTTGCAGGATAAATTTCATCACCCACCATATTTTGAACCGTTCCTATAAGGCCAACTTTTTTGCCTACATTTTCAAGAATTTGCTTGATAAGAAAAGTTGTAGTTGTTTTACCGTTTGTACCGGTTAAACCTATAAGTTTTAATTTATCAGCCGGATTGCCGAAGAAATTTGCACATATCGGTGAATACACAGCCCTTGAATTTTCAACAATAATTTGCTTATCAATTCCGAGATCGTGTTCAACTACTACCGCAGCAGCACCTTTATCAAGCATTTCTTTTGCAACCGAATGGCCGTCAAATGCCGCACCTTTAATACATATAAACAGCGAGCCCTCTTTTACAAGACGCGAATCCTGTGTAACATCCAAAACTTCAACATCATCAAATTCATTTTGAACATTGATTCCCTTTAATAAATCTTTAAGCCTCATTTTAAAACCCCATATCTTTAATCAAAATTGATTTTAGTCTAAAACTGATTGTGTATTTTTGAAAGTCACTGTAACAACTGTGCCTTTTTCAACCTTTGCCTGCTTTTCTTCGCTCTGGCGGTAAGCGACTACCGTACCGCTCGACATACTGTTACCGGCAATTTGAATATTTAAAGAACTGCTTGAAGCAAGGTCTTTAGCTTCCGTAACCGTAAGACCTGTAAAATCAGGAACATTTACAGTTTCCTTTTCGCTTTCATCTGTATAAAGATAAACTGTACCGCCGTTAGGAATTGCATCTGCGCCTGACGGGCATTGCCTTGTTACAGTTGACTCATCACCTATTACAACATAGTTGAGGTTATTTTCCTTAAGAGCAGCTTTTGCATCATCAAGGCTTTTTCCTACAACATTAGGTGTTTCTTTAGAAAGGTTTTTCATTTCTTTTTCATCATATTTCGGCTCGATACCGAGAACATTCATAGCTTCCTGTGTAACTTGAGCCGCAATCGGTGCGCAAAGAGCGCCGCCGCCTAAATCCTGATTAGGTTCATCAACAATAATAAGCATTGCAATTTCAGGATCATCACTCGGAGCAATAGCCGCGAATGAAACAATGTACTTATCACCCTCGCCCTCTTTTGATTCACCAAGCTTAGTGGATGTACCCGTTTTACCGCCGACACTGTAACCTGCCACATAACCGTTTTTACCTGTACCGTTATCTACAACAGATTTCATCATAGCACGCATTTTTTGGGATGTATCGGAACTGATTACCTGTCTAATCTCTTTAGTTTGAGTTTTTTTGACAGTTTTTCCGTTTGAATCAACAATACTTGAAACAAGGTAAGGCTGTAAAAGCTTACCGCCGTTAGCAATAGCGCAAAGGCCGGTGCATACCTGAATAGGAGTAAGAGAGTTTGTTTGACCGAATGATGCAGATGAAAGTTCAACTATACCGTATTGGTCTTCCTTGTAATACTGCGGTGAAGCTTCACCCGGAAGGTCTATATTTGTTTTCTGTGTGAATCCAAAAGCGTCAAAATACTTGAAGTAGTTATGAACACCTAATTTTTGACCTATTGTGATAAAAAACGGGTTGCACGAATTTTCAAGTCCCTGTGTAAGTGTTTCTGTTCCGTGGCCGGGATGATAGTGGCATTTCATACGGTACTTATCAACTTGGATTGCACCTGTGCAAGTATATGTTGTGTTTAAATTTACAACATTTTCCTCCAAAGCGGCAGATGCGACAAAAGTTTTGAAAACAGAACCCGGAACATAAGTATCCGATACTGTAAAGTTTCTCCACTGATTTTGAACCGCAGCACTTTCAGCTTCCTGCTTAGCCGTTTTATCGGTAAGTTTTTTAATAGCTTTTTTATTTTTGCTGTATGTAAGCTTATAAGGGTTATTGCAATCATAATCAGGCATTGATGACATTGCAAGCACTGCACCTGTGTTACAGTTCATTACAACACCGTAAGCACCCTTTGCCTGATATTCATTCATAGTTTCTTTCAAACCTTTTTCAAGGTAATACTGAATTGTTTGGTCAATTGTAAGGACAACCGAATTACCGTCAGAAGCCGCAATACTTGTTTCATAATCGTTTGCAATGTTGTTTGAAACAGCGTCCTTTGCTGTAATGATTCTTCCGTTTGTTCCGGTTAAATCTTCGTCATAGTAAGCTTCTATTCCGGAAAGGCCTTGGTCATCAGAACCGGTAAAACCGATAACACTTGATGCAAGTGAACCGTAAGGGTAATATCTTTTGGTGGTTTGCTCCGTTCCTATGCAATCACCGAGTTTATTTTTCGACACGAATTTTGAAAGCTTCTCTTTAATGTTATTTTCGACTTTTTTCTCAACTAACTCATAATGATTTTGATGAGTTGTTTTTTCGTAAAAATCTTTTTTTGCTTCGTCGTCATATTTGAAAAGAGTGGCAAATTCATTTGTGATAAGTTGCCTTTCCTCATCGTCTTTAATATTCAGCGGGTCGATAAAAACATTCCATACCGAAGCCGACTGTGCAAGAACATTTCCGTTAGCATCGTATATCGTTCCGCGCATTGCGGAAATCTCTGCATCCTTAAGCTGCTGTGATTCAGCTTTTTGTGCAAGTTCTTCGCCCCTGACGATTGTTAAATAAAAAACTCGCACCGCTGTTGTTGTCATAAGAAAGATGATTACCAACGACATTATCAAAATTCTTTTCAGCATTCTCTTTGATGTATTCACTTTTAATCATCTCCCTCGCAATTGTTATCTTATTTAATAATAACATATGAGAGTTAAGTAAATATTCTTAACTCTCATAATAGATTTACGCTGTAATAATATATATTATTACTTGGCGGCAGTCTTTTTTTCAGCCTTGGATTGCGCCTGCTTTTGATTCAAAATCGCCTGTGCCGCAGCCATACGCTTTTGCTTATATTGTGAAACATCAATATACTTAATTTGATTGGATTTCATTTTAGTCATACCAAGTTTCTCGACAGCATATTGGTCAATCATATTCATTGACACAAGGCTGTCAAGCTCACTGTTAAGGCGTGTATTTTCACTTTGTGAAACAGAAAGATTTTTTTGCAAATCTGAAATTTCGTGTGTTAATTCGTTAGTTTTGGCATTAGTATAAAGCACTGCAAAAAGCATAGTAAGGCACAAAGCCGCCACCACTGAAATTTGCAAAGCTTTTTTTAAGCCCAATTTCTGCTCGTGAAGAAGTTGGGCTTTGCTTTTTCTTTGGCTTCTTTCTCTAACCTTAAAATCCTTTTTTGGCGTAGGAACATAAGACGGAGCTGCCGAAGTGCGCTGATAGTTAAACGCCTGCACGGCATATGCGGCGTCCGTGCTGTATGAATAGCGCCTGAAATCGCCTGTATTAGTCATTTTTTACTCCTCCTCGTTTTTATAGTCCTATATATTTAAATTAAAATTTCTCAAAAATTCTAAGTCGTGATGACCTTGCTCTCGGGTTTTCATCAAGTTCTTCTTTAGACGGAGAAATTGATTTAAAACTTTTGCCTTTCGGCTTATTTCCGCATACACAAACCGGGAATTCCTTTGGACAGGTGCAACCCTGACACCATTTTGAAAACTGCTCTTTTACAATTCTATCTTCTAATGAATGGAAAGTAATTACAGCAATTCTGCCACCCGGTGCAAGAATTTCAAATGTGTCTTCAAGTGTTGATTTAAGCACATCAAGTTCCGCATTAACTTCGATTCTTATAGCCTGAAATGTTTTTCTTGCAGGGTGTGAATCCCTCATCGCCCTTTGCGGCATTGAGGCTTTAATTATATCTACAAGCTCAAAAGTTGTTTCAATAGGCTTTTCCTGTCTTGATTTAACTATATTTGCCGCGATTCTTCGTGAAAATTTTTCTTCTCCGTATCTGTAAATAATATCCGCAAGTTCTTTTTCATCGTAATTATTTACAACATCATAGGCACTGAGTCCGCTTTTACTCATTCTCATATCAAGCGGGGCATCTTTATGAAAAGAAAATCCCCTCTCGGCAGTATCGAGCTGAAACGAACTTACTCCTAAATCAAGAAGCAGGCCGTCAATTTTATCAATATTAAGATTTGAAACAATGTTTTTTATATTTGAATAATTATCGTGAACGATAGTTACATTTTCTTTATTTCCGAGTCTTTCGTTAAGAACTTCTATTGCATCGGGGTCTTGGTCTATTGAAATAACTCTTTTAGCGGTTTTTGCAATTTCACCGCTGTGGCCTCCGCCGCCTGCCGTGCCATCAACTATAATTTTATTTTTGTTTAAATCAAGTGCCTTTATTGCTTCATCAAAAAGCACACTTTTGTGAACAAATTCCATTACTGCTCATTCCCCTTGACTTTATCCATCAAGTCATAAATACCTTGTGTATGGTCATAAGTGTTATAAATTTTTTCATACTCGTCGGTATTCCAAATTTCAATTACAGCACCTTTACCTTTAAATACAACTGTTGACTCATTTGTAAGAGCAGAAGCTTCCTTAAGCCTTTGGTTGACGGTAAATCTGCCCTGGGCATCAAGTACACCCTCTTCTGCATTATCAAGAAAGCTTGTAGTGGCATCATATTTCTGATTTTCAGTACCCTGCTGCATTGCATCATATGTTGATTCAAAATGTTCAACAGGATAAAGAGTAAGGCATTTACAACCCCTTACGGTAACAGCTACCATATAAAACTCTTTTCCAAGGCGTTCTCTCCACTTAGTCGGAACAGAAAGTCTGCCTTTAGAATCAAGTTTATAACCATCTAAAGTACCTACAAACAAACGCATAACTTCTGCTCCTTTCGTGAATTTTGATTTAATCTTAATGGGATTTACTTGAAATCTATGGGATTTAAGTGGAATTATCACCATTGATTACATTATATAAGGGTACAGTGGTATTGTCAAGTGCAAATTAACACGATACCGAATTTTAATATTTGTAACACTTTTGTAACTTTTTAATCATAAAAAAGAGGCGAACAATGTTCGCCCAAAGTAGTCTTATTCATTTTTACTATCTAAAATTTAACAACGCAGGGACGATTATCAATCGCCCCTGCGTGATTTTATTTCGTCTTAACGCTCTTCACCTTCGACCAAGAAGAATAAACCTTTTTACCGTTTACTGTTTTATATGTACGAATACGAACATAATATTTTTTCTTTGCCTTAAGCTTTTAACCTTATTCTTAGTTGTTTTTTTGCTTCTTTCTTACACACAAAAAAAGAAGCCAAGTTTCCTTAACTTCTTTTCACTTTTATTCAAATACTAAATTAACTAATTATCTGTATTATGTCAAGTTATAATTTTAATTATATTTAAAATTACCTGTCCATTTGCCACAATATCCGCAAGACCAGCACTCATATCCATATGGCGATTTTGAATAATACTCGCTATCTGATATTTCTCCTTTATCCCATTTTTCTGCAAGTGCATTACATTGATTTTTCCAATATGTTTCTATGTCACTTCTACTATTAAACCATCTTCCTATATTGCCACATTTTATACTATGATTGTTATTGTTTGTACAATGTTTCATTATAGGTTTTGTTACTTTGTTTTTACTCCAATTAGAATATATATTTTTCCCCTTGTTTTTTTTATAGCTTCTAATTCTTATATAATATTTTTTAGAATTTCCTATATTTTTAATAGTTTTAGATGTTGTTGTTTTAGATTTAATAGTTATTTTTTTTGCTTTTTTAAATTCTTTATTAGTAGAATATTGAATCTGATACCCATTTATGCCATTTACTTTTTTCCATTTTATCTTTATGCAATTTTCACTTCGAGTTATTCCTGATGTACTCGGTGTACGTATTTTTACTCCTGCATAAATTGTTGTTGTATTGCAAAATATAAAAATCATCACGATAACAACACTAAGTATTGAAAATAATTTTTTTCTTTTCATCTTTGTATTCCAATGTTTTTAATATACAAAATTGCCTGTCCATTTTCCACAATAACTGCAAGACCAACGCTCATATCCTTGTGGACAATTTTTAGTATATTCCTCCCAAGTTATTTCTTCATTCTTGTACTTTGTTCCCCATTTATTGCATACAGAAGAAAAATATGTATCTACCTCACGCCTACTACCAAACCACATACCTATATTGCCACATTTTATACTATGATTATTATTATTTGTACAATGATTTTCTTTATTGGGTTTTATTATTATATTCTTTTTTTTAGACCAATTTGAATATTTTTTGCCTTTATAAGTCCGTATTCTTATATAATACTTTTTTGATGCTTTTAGTCCAGTTATATTTTTTGATACTATTTTTGCTTTTTTTATTTTTATTATTTTGTTATTATTTTTAAAATTACTATTAGTAGAATATTGGATTTGGTATCCTGTAATATTCGATTTTTTCTTCCACTTTATTGTAATTGTTGCATCTTGTCCTTTTAATGATGTAATTTTTGTATTAGGAATATCTGCTGCAAAAACATTTACTGAAAAAGCCATTGATGTTACTAATATTAACACCATTATTATTGATAAAATCCGTTTCATTTGATCTCCCCTATATTTAATCATATTTAAAGTTTCCTGTCCATTTACCACAATAACTGCAAGACCAGCTTTCATAACCATACGGAGATTTTTTGCAATATTCTTCATATGTAATTTTTCCAGTCTGATATTGTTTAAAATAATAATTGTCAATTTCTACCCAATACTTATCAATTTCATCCCTACTACTGAACCATTTTTCCATATTACCGCATTTTATGCTATGATTATTATTTGTACAATGAGAATTTTCTACAATTATACATTTCTTTTTAGACCAACTTGAATACTTCTTACCTTTATATGTTCTTATCCTTACATAATACTTTTGTGCCGGATTCAGTCCAGTTATCTTTTTAGACACTGTTTTAGAATTTTTTATTTTTATTTTTTTGTTGTTCTTTTTAAATTTGCTATTTGTTGAATATTGAATTTGGTATCCTGTAATGCTTGATTTTTTCTTCCATTTAACAGTAAATGCTTGATTTTGAACTTTAATTATACTAATTGATGTCGAAGGCAATTTGGTTGATGCCCAAACTGTAGTATAAAATAATATTGAATTCGTCAATATTATTATTGATAATATAATAGATATTATATCTCTTATCCGTTTCATTTATTTACCTTTCACTTTATATTATATATTACCTATATTTAAAATTACCTGTCCATTTACCACAATAACTACAAGACCAACATTCATATCCATAAGGACAATTTTTGTAATATTCTTCATTACTTATTTCATCATTAACCCATTTGTTGTTCCATTCTTCGCAATAATTTTCATAATAAGTTTTAAATTCATTTTTGCTTGCAACCCATATCCCAGCATCTCCACAACTTGTACTATGATTATTATTGTTCGTACAATGCTCACAATTCTTAGTAGTTACATTTTTCTTTTTAGACCAACTTGAATAGTATGTTTTCTTATTAACTATTTTATATGTTCTTATCCGAACATAATATTTTTTTGAAGGTTTTAATCCTGTTATTTTTTTCGATACAGTTTTGGCTTTTTTTATCTTGATTGTTTTATTTCCCTTTTTAAATTTACTGTTAGTAGAATACTGAATTTGGTATCCTGCAATATTTGTTTTTTTCTTCCATTTAATCATAAACGCTTCACTTTTTGTTTTTACTGATGTAATTGTTGTTGACGGAATATTTGTAGCAAAAACTGTAGTTGTAAATGCCAGCGATATAACTAACAGTAATACTACTATTACTATCGAAAAGATTTTTTTCATTGGTTTTCTCCTATTCTTATTATCTATATTTAAAATTTCCTGTCCACTTTCCACAATAACTACAAGACCAACATTCGTAGCCATACGGAGATTTCTTATGATACTCCTCAAATGTAATTATACCATTTTGGTATTGTTCAAAATAGCTAATATCAACTTTATCCCAGTATGCGTCAACTTCATCTTTACTATTAAACCATCTTCCCATATTACCGCATTTTATGCTATGATTGTTATTGTTTGTACAATGCTCACAATTCTTAGTAGTTACATTTTTCTTTTTAGACCAACTTGAATAAGATTTCTTTTTCTTAACTATTTTGTATGTTCTTATCCGTACATAATATTTTTTTGATGATTTTAAATCGGTTATTTTCTTAGAGGCTGTTTTCGCTTTTTTGATTTTAACTATTTTAGTGTTTTTCATGCTAAATTTACTGCTTGTTGAATACTGAATTTGATAACCCGTGATTTTTGTCTTTTTCTTCCACTTAACTGTAAATCCGTTATCTTTTGCACTCAAAGAAGTTATTGACGTAGCCGGAAGCTTACTTGCGGCAAAAGCAGAAAAATCAACAAGTGAAACAATACTTATAAGCATTGTAAATGACAAAAGCAAACTAAAAATCTTTTTCATACAAAACCTCCGAATAAGACTAAATATTACATTTTATATAATATCATCGGCAAAATAAATTTGCAACAAAATAAAAAGAAATGTTGTTGTACAAATATATAATTATATGATATAATACCTTTATATTGAATATCGGAGGACAGAATATGCAGGAATACAAAACCTCGTGGAGAGAAAAAATCTGCTTTGGTGTAGGTGCGGTAGGACTTGATTTAAGCTACGGAATGTTTTATTCATTTTTAAGCTATTATTTATCAAGCGTACTTGGGCTTAAAGAAGCGTTTTTGCTTCTTCTCACTCCTATTGCAAGAATATGGGACGGAATCAACGACCCTATGATGGGTACAATAGTTGACAACACAAGAACAAAACACGGTAAATACAGACCTTGGATACTTATCGGTGCTATATGCAACGCAGTTGTACTCTTTTTACTTTTCACAAACTTTGGAATGAGCGGAACGAAGCTATATATTTACATAGGTGTTATGTACATACTTTGGGGTATGACGAATACAATGGCTGATATTCCGTATTGGAGTATGGTACCTTCTTTCACATCAGACCCTAAAGACAGAAACCTTGTTTCAACCGTTGCAAGAACTTTTAGCGGTTTGGGCCAAGGCATAATTACGGTGGCAACACCTATTGTTTTGCCTATGCTTTCAACCGGAATGACAACAGATAAAGGTTACAGTGCAACAGGCTTTTCACGCTGGGCAGGAATTTGCGGAATAATGCTTGTACTTTTTTCAACCATATGCGTACTTTCAACCAAGGAAAAAAATGTAGTATACGGTAAAAAAGCCAAGTTTTCATTTAAAAAAATTTTTTCCGTTATTGCACACAATGACCAACTTGTTGTATTTATGATAGTTGCAATGCTTTCAAATGCCGGTTGGTACTTAACATCAGGCACAGCGGTGTACTATTTTTCAGATGTACTTGGCGAGCCAAAGGCACAGAGCCTTTTCCAAACTATCGGTGCTGTCGGCTCAGTTTTAGGTCTTGCTGTAATTCCTATACTTTCAAAATGGATGAATAAAAAGAAAATTTATCAAATTTCACTTATCGCCACTATAATAGGATACATTATGATGTATGTTTTCGGGCCTATTCTTAAAATAACCATAGCACTTGATATTGCATATATCGTTTCGTCAACAGGTATAGCGGCAATGTTTGTAGGTCAAACAATTTTTCTTGCAGATATTGTTGACTACGGCGAATATAAAAACGGAGAAAGAAACGAATCAATCACCTTTTCTATGAAAGGATTTTTGCAGAAAATGGCTTACACCATTCAAACAATAGTTCTTTTCGGCGGATTGGCACTAATGGGATATAACAAGCAAATTACAAGTGCCACAAAAGCTATTAACGAAAGCACAAAAGCCGGAATAGGAATTATTTGCTTTGCAATTCCTCCGATTTTGATTTTTATTTCACTTATTGTTTTCACCAAAAAATTCAAACTTCACGGTGAACTTGCAGATAAAGTACACGAACACATAGTTGAAAAGAGAAATAACGAAAAAGCATAATAATAGCTACCGGCTAAGCCGGTGGTTTAGATTGTAAAAAAAACCTGCTTCGGCTTTCGCTGAAGCAGGTTTTTTTACAGTTTAAGGCGGCCGTAGGCCGCCCAATATGATTCAAAATTACTTATTTTTGTTTTGTGTATTTTCAATACCTTGGCGAATTCTGCGAACATCACTGAGTGCCTTATAAAGTGAATCATCAATAGCAAGAAGTGTATCATCAGCATAATTATTAACTGCTGTAAGCATTTCTCTTGATTTATTCTGTGCTGTTGTAACCATTTCATTTGCCTGGTTTGTAGCGTTACCGAGAATATCTGAAGCCTGGTTTTGAGCGTCTGCAATATAAGAATCGCCCTGTTCTTTAGCCTTGGCAATAATATCGGCAGCTTCTGCCTGAGCAGTTTGAGTGATTTGGTCACGGGCAACAAGTTCCCTTGCTTCCTCCTGTGCTTTAGCAATAATATCGGCAGCTTCTTTCTTTGCTTCTTCAAGAATATTGTTTCTTGAATCAACAATAGCTTTAGCCTGCTTTGTTTCCTGCGGAGTGTTAAGACGAATATCTTCAATAATAGTCTTAATTTTGTCTACATCAACTGCATACTTTTTGCTCAACGGAATTGATGTTGCGTCATCGAGTACATCTTCCAAATCTTCAAGTAAAATATCTGTATTAGTCATTTTTAATATCTCCTTTACATCTTTCGTAAATATCTTTTAATATTTCTTGCGGCACAAACGATGATATATCACCACCGAGTGAGCATACCTCTTTAACCATACTTGAGGACAAAAACATATTTTCGCCCTTTGCAGGAATAAACAGTGTTTCAATTTTAGGATAAAGGCTTTTATTGATAAGTGCAAGCTGAAATTCATAATCAAAATCAGACACAGCACGAAGCCCTTTAATTATGGCATTAACATTATGTTGCCTTGCATAATCAACCAAAAGGCCGGAGTATGTATCAATTTCAACATTTTCCTTATCAACACATCGTTTTATAAATTCCATGCGTTCATCAAGTGTGAACATGGGTTTTTTAGAGCTGTTATTAAGCACCAAAACGATAACTTTATCAAAAAGCTGCGAAGCCCGCTCAATAACATCTTTATGGCCCAAAGTTACCGGGTCAAAACTGCCGGGGCAAATAGCAATTTTCATCTTATTTTAATTCCCCCTTCTATAAAGGGTAATTTTAGTTTTACCATAAATTCTGACTCTATCAGCATAAAATCCGTCAAGTTCATCAGGCAAGTCTTCATCACGCGAAGTTTCGCATATTACTATACCGTCATCACTCATCATAGGAAAAAGAAGAGGCAAGCACTTTTCAATGATTCCCTGCTTATATGGCGGATCAAGAAATGCTATATCAAAACTATCCCTTCTTGAAAGAAATGCACAAGCGTCACTCATAACTATTCTCGCGTTCTGCTCAAGCTTACAGTGCTTAATATTATTTTCAATAACATTATAAGCCTGCTTGTTATTTTCAACAAAGGTGCATTTTTTAGCTCCCCTTGAAAGTGCTTCGATACCGAGCTGGCCCGAACCTGCAAACAAATCAAGAACATTTTTATCTTCAATTTCAAACTGAATCATAGAAAAAACAGCTTCTTTGACCGATTCTGTTGTAGGCCTTGTGACATCTTCGCCCGGCAAAGTTTCAAGCTTTCTGCCGCGCGCAATGCCCGTAATTACTCGCATCATAAATCAGATTCCTCTTAATTTCAAATAAAAAAGTTACAATCTTTTTGATAAATCACTTATCATTATACAAATTACAAAAATAATAGTCAAGTCAATTAAAATTATTTTTACAATTTATGATAAAAATTGTAAATTTCTTGAGCGTTTTTTTCAGAAATACCGTCAACCTGCCTAAGCTGTTCAACCTGTGCTTCTTTAATTGCAGAAATTGTTTTAAAATATTTCATCAAAGCTTTTGCTTTTGCATCGCCTATACCGTTAATTTTTGTAAGAGAGGTTGAAAGCGTGCTTTTTTTATGTTTATTATGATGATAAGAAATAGCGAAACGGTGTACTTCCTCCTGAATATTAGATACAAGGGTAAATACCCGGCGGTGGGAATTTATTTCTATCTCGCCATTACCCACTTCAATAGCGCGCGTTCTATGCTTGCTGTCCTTAACCATACCGAAAACCGGTACATTAAGTCCCATTGATGCAACAACAGGCAGTACAGCCCTAACCTGCGGTTCACCGCCGTCAAGCAAAATCAAATCAGGCAAAATTTTAAATGTACTTCCGTCTTCATCATTATAATAATGATTAAACCTGCGCGTTAAAACCTCCTGCATTGAGCCGACATCATTCTGCCCGTCAAAACCTTTAATAGCAAATCTTTTATAAGCACTTTTCATCGGTCTGCCGTTATGGAAAACAACCATACCTGCCACATTATCCGCACCAAAAGTATGCGAAATATCATAAGATTCAATATATTCAGGCATTTTATCAAGTCCGAGAAGATTTTTAAGTTCTTCAAGAGTTGCAATTTCCCTGCCGAGTCTACCCTGCTGCTGTGCCAAATGCTCATTTGCATTTGATATACACATATTCACAATTGACAAATGCTCGCCCTTTTGCGGATGAATGAATTCAACTTTTTTCTGCTTTTTATTTTCAAGAAATTCTTTTAAAAGTTCTTCATCTTCAACTTCACCGTCAATCGCAATGCGGGATGCTACCCTGTCACGCATTGAATAATATCGTTCGATAAGTTCAAATCTTGCCTGCGGCAAATCATCAACAGAATCAATAAGCCAAAATTCCGTATCCGTAAGTTTTCCGTGTTCAAATCTTATAACTTCAAAGCAAGCTTTTTTCTTACCGTTTACAAGTGCAAAAACATCCTCTTCAGGTACATTGATTGAAACCACTTTTTGCTTTTCTTCAAGATTTTTAATAGCTTTTATTCTGTCCCTAAGCTTTGCGGCTTCTTCAAATTGAAGATTTTCGGAACATTCAAGCATTTTTACTTCCATTTCTTTCACGGCTTTTACACTTCCGCCTTTAAGAAATGCGATTGCTTCGTCAATATTTTTTCTGTATTCTTCAAGCGATATTTTGCCTGCACAAGGTGCACTGCAAATCCCCATAAACCCATTTAAACACGGGCGGCTTTTTTTATAATCTTTCGGAAATTTTTTATTACAGCGCGGAAGTTTAAAAATACGCAAAGTTTCATCAACCGCCTGCTTAACAGAAAAATTAGAAGTATATGGGCCGATATACTGCGAGTTGTCATCTGCCATTTGCTTACATTCCCTGATTTTAGGATATTGTTCTTTAGTAATTTTGATATAATTATAGCCCTTATCATCTTTAAGCAAAATATTATATTTAGGCTGGTGCTGTTTAATAAGAGAACATTCAAGTACAAGCGCTTCAAACTCACTGTCACAAAGAATGTAATCAAAATCATCAACATTTTCAACCATTCTGATGACTTTAAGCGAATGATTGGAATGACTGCCAAAGTATTGAGAAACGCGGTTTTTAAGTTTTTTTGCCTTGCCGATATATATGATTTTTTTATCTTTATTTTTCATTATATACACGCCGGGATGAAGCGGCAATGCCATAGCTTTTTTGCGCAATTGCTTTTCAGTCATTAAATCACCTGCCTAATAAGTTTTCATAAGTATAACATATTTATACTAAAAAATAAAGGCATTGCCGAAGCAATGCCTTTTCTTTGATTTTTAAAACAATAATTATTCTGTAAAACCTGACTTTACGAGAGATACAAGACCTTCAACAGCAGCTTCTTCATCTGAACCGTCGGCAATGATACGAATATCAGTTCCGCCCATAATACCAAGTGAAAGAACGCCTAAAAGGCTCTTTGCATTAACTCTTCTTTCTTCCTTTTCTACCCAAATTGATGATTTGAACTCGTTTGCCTTTTGAATAAAGAAAGTTGCCGGACGAGCATGAAGACCAACCTGGTTTTCTACCTTAACATCTTTAACGAACATAATTAAAACCTCTCATTAAATGTACAATATATTGTGGTTAATATAAGTGTTTTTGTTTTCTTATTACTATTATACCACCAAATTAAATTCGGTCAACAATAATACCGTAACTTCGTTTGACTTGTTAATTTCAAATAAAAATTTTCAGTGGTATTTGTGCATATTTCACATATTTTTTTATTCTTTTTCAAGTTTCGACAAAAATTCTCTGTCTTTTTTATCAAGTTCGGCATTTTCAAGCATATCAGGCCTGCGCCTATATGTACGCTCAAGTGATTTATGCCTGCGCCATTCATCAACCTTTGCATGATGACCTGATAGAAGTACATCCGGCACTTCTCTGCCGTTCCAGCTTGACGGATGTGTATACTGCGGATATTCAAGAAGTGAATTAAAATGACTTTCTTCTTCAAAACATTCATCATCACTTAAAACACCCGGCAACATTCTTGCTACCGAATCAGCCACAATCAAAGCAGGAAGTTCACCGCCGGTCAACACATAATCTCCGACTGAAATTTCTTCAGGTTCAAGTTCTTCAATAACTCTTTCATCAATACCCTCATAATGCCCGCACAAAAGCACAAGATTATCAAGCTTTGAAAGTTCCTTCACTCTTTGTTGAGTGAGTGTTTTGCCCTGTGGCGTAAGATATATCAAATGCGGCTTTTCGCCTATATTTTCACTTATTGCTTTATAGCAATCAAAAATAGGCTGCGGTGCCATTATCATTCCCATTCCGCCACCATACGGTTTATCGTCAACACGCCTGTGCTTATCAAGCGTATAGTTCCTAATATCAACACAATTTATTTCAACTTTTCCTCCTTGGCGCGCTCTGCCTATTATTGATTCGCTCAAAACAGCATTGCACATATCGGGAAAAAGCGTCATTATATCAATTCTCATCAAAAAGCCCTTTCATTGCCTTAATCTTAATAACCTGATATTCCGTATTTATTTCCTTAACTATATCGGGTGTTGCAGGGATAAGAGTATGCTTTCCCCAAGATTCTGTATCATAAATATCACACGAACCGTAGTTAAGCACATCAACAACCTTTCCGTACTCTTCTTCGGTATCTATATCCACCACATAACAGCCGATAAGGTCTGCAATATAATTAGCATCTTCATCAATAGAAGCATCGTCACGGTTACAATAAAGAATTTTACCTTTTACGGTTTCCGCCTGCTCGATTGAATCAATACCTTTAAGCTTTATTATTGCAAGATTTTTTTGGGATCTTACAGATGTAATTTCAACACCGTTTTGCCCCTTATCATCAAAATACAAAGTTTTAAACTGTTTCAAAAATTCAATATCATCACACCAAAGTTGCATTTTCAACTCACCTTTGATACCGTGTGTATTATTTAATTTTCCTACTTCTAAAAACTGTTTCATAAAACATCACCGTTTTTTATTATACTATATAATATATAGTCATTTCAAGCGAAATATTTAAGCAAAACAAAAGACAGATTGAAAAATCAATCTGTCTTTTATTCGGGATTTCCCTACCTCAAAATACTCTTTTATTTCTCATCGAATGCAATACTATTTTACATTATGTTTTTTCAACTTTCAAGATGTTACCTAGTTGTAGAGCGTTTTATCATCAGTTCCGTTCACGCCATGGTGAAAAATCAAAAATTCCCACAAAAAGTGTCAACTTTTTGTGGAGAGGAAAGAGGAATATAGTGTTTAATATGAATTTTGAAAAAATTCATTCAAACACGAAATTTCTTTTGACGAAATTGCCTTGTTCGACTCTCTGTTATTTACATCAAAAAAGGAAGTATCGAAAACGATACTTCCTTTTTTGGCGCAGAAGGAGAGACTCGCCCATTGAAAGCTAAAGCTTTCTTCGGCACGCACGCAGGCACCGTAACAGTCCACAGGACTGTTACTATTCTCCGAATTGCCTTGTTCGACTCTCTGTTCTTTACATCAAAAAAGGAAGTATCAAAAATGATACTTCCTTTTTTGGCGCAGAAGGAGAGACTCGAACTCTCGCGCCGGTTACCCGACCTACGCCCTTAGCAGGGGCGCCTCGTCACCAACTTGAGTACTTCTGCAAGTTGACGGGTTGAACCTGTCAAGTTTTATGCACATCTCGTGCGTGTTATACTTTATCATAAGTTAAACAAAATGTCAAGCAAATATTTCAATTTATAATAGAGCAATTTACCACATACAATATTATAGGTGATAAAATGAGTAAAACATTATTAAAGCTTGACATTATTGGTTTTGTGTTTGTAAGCGTTATAGGTACGCTTGCACATTTCGTTTTTGAATGGAGCGGTAACAATACTGTTGTTGGCTTATTTTGCCCCATTAACGAAAGTCCGTGGGAACATTTAAAATTGATTTTCTTTCCTTATTTAATATGGACGGTCACTCAATATTTTATAATGCATAAATCAAAAAATATTT
>OGZE01000601.1_pt1 | contig 26912 bp, 17 predicted proteins | sample 1576731 | NCBI WGS metagenome assembly OGZE01 (sample SAMEA3541503, study PRJEB24748) | human gut metagenome | biome: human gut; feature: human-associated habitat; material: faeces | place: China | collected 2012 | reverse complement strand
GGTCGGCCAGCGCTTTATCAACGGCTTTGGCGACGATGGCGTCGATCTGTTCCTGAGTAAATTCTTGCGCCATTACAGAGGTAAGCGGAAAAAACGTGGCGATAACCGCCATGGTTAATGGAAGTTTTTTTATCATTGTCATGAGTTTCTCAATATAGGTTAATTTTATTCAGACAATAACCAGCCTATTCTGAGCTGACAGAATATGTCGCTATCATCAGAACAAGTTATTTTTTATTTTGTACGGTCACAGAGGCGTTACACAATTATCGTTACCCTTCCTCCTTCGCTGATATTAAACAAATGGTCTTTCGCGACTAACAAAAAAAAACACAGCACGAACCAATAAACGCTATTTCCCAGCAGCGGATAAACGGCGCAATACATGCCCCCGCGGGGGCATGTCAGCAAAAATTAACCAAAGATATAGGTATTGACGAGATTTTCGAGTAATTCCTGACGCCCGCTCTGAGGCTGCGGATTCAGATTATGCTGCTCAGCGTATCGGGCAATATTATCCAGCGACATCTGCCCGCTCATAATTTTCTGCCCCAGCTCGCCCTGCCAGCCGGCATAGCGTTTTGCCAGACCCTGATCGAGCTTGCCATCCTCAATCATGCGCGCGGCCAGCTTGAGGGACAGCGCCATCACGTCCATGGCGCCAATATGGCCATAGAACATGTCGTATTTGTCGGTGCTCTGCCGACGAACTTTGGCGTCAAAGTTCAGGCCGCCGGTGGTGAATCCCCCGGCTTTAAGGATCTCGTACATCACCAGGGTATTTTCTTCCACACTGTTCGGGAACTGATCGGTATCCCAGCCGAGCTGCGCATCGCCGCGGTTGGCATCAACGGAGCCGAAAATGCCCAGCGCGATGGCGCTGGCGATTTCATGGTGGAAAGAGTGCCCCGCCAGAGTGGCGTGGTTGGCTTCAATGTTCACCTTGATCTCATTTTCCAGACCAAACTGCTTCAGGAAACCATACACCGTCGCGACATCGTAATCGTACTGATGCTTAGTGGGCTCCTGCGGTTTCGGCTCGATAAGCAGCGTGCCGCCAAAGCCAATCTTATGCTTGTGCTCCACCACCATCTGCAGGAAGCGGCCAATCTGCTCGCGCTCCTGGCGCAGATCGGTATTCAGCAGGGACTCGTAACCTTCGCGGCCGCCCCACAGCACATAGTTTTCGCCGCCGAGCTGGTGGGTGGCATTCATGGCGGTCACTACCTGCGTGGCCGCCCAGGCAAATACCTCCGGATCGGGGTTGGTCGCCGCCCCGGCGCCGTAGCGCGGGTGGGTAAAGCAGTTGGCGGTGCCCCACAGCAGTTTCACGCCGGTTTGCTGCTGTTTCTCCGCCAGCACTTCGGTCATCACGGCGAAATTGTGCAGATATTCTTTCAGCGACGCGCCTTCTGGCGAGACGTCGACATCGTGGAAGCAGTAATACGGCACGTTGAGCTTGTAGAAAAATTCAAACGCCACGTCCGCTTTGCGTTTGGCCATTTCCAGCGCATCGCCCGCGGCCTGCCAGGGACGCTCAAACGAACCGGCGCCAAACATATCCGCGCCATTCCAGCAGAAATTATGCCAGTAACAGGCGGCAAAACGCAGATGATCGGCCATGCGTTTTCCCAGCACGATTTCATCCGGATTATAGTGGCGAAACGCCAGAGGATTATCGGTTTTAGGTCCGGCAAAAAGAACACGTTCGAGCTGGTCGAAATAGGTTTGCATGATGAACTCCGAAATTGAGAAACAGGAAAATTAACAACTGTGACACATCGTGTATTCTCATCGTCGGTTGCTCAATTACGTTATTTCACTCGGCGATTGAGAAAATGCTCAAATGTGAGCCATCTCGCAAATAAAACTATTTTAAATATCTCGCTTCGCGCGCGTATAGAGTACACTTCCTGGGGAATTCAGGTATCCATACCAAATTAAAATGCCGGTTTTGTCACAATGCCTGTCTGCCCGAAAATTAGCGGCGGATAACGATTCAACGCAGGCGATACAGGCCTTTGCTTCGAGGATCACAGAAGTAAAAAAACATAATTACGTAATTTAAAAACGTAATAGATTCTTCCAGGTCAACTGTGTCAGAAAGTGTTTCACCTACACAAAACAAACCGGAGTCTGCTTAGAATGAGTAAAAACATAATGCACAGTCGGCATGATGAATATCATAAATTAACCCGCGGAGAACGAATTGGTTATGGCATGGGCGACTTTGCGCAAAACCTTGTTTTCGGCACAATTGGGGGTTTTCTGGCTTTGCATATGCTGACGGTAAATACCATCAGCACGGCAACGGCAGGCTTTATTTTTCTTTTTGTCCGCATCATTAATGTGTTTTGGGATCCGATGGTCGGAACCTACGTGGATAAGCGAACCTCGAAAGCAGGGAAATATCGCCCCTGGCTGTTACGAGCCGGCGTGCCGCTAGTGATCCTGTCGGCATTACTGTTCGCGCCAATTCCTGGGGTGAAAGGTTCGGTGGCTTTCGCCTTTATTATTTATCTGGCGCTGGACCTGGTTTATTCCTTAGTCAATATTCCCTATGGCTCGCTGAATGCCTCGCTGACCCGCGACCCGGAATCGATCGATAAGCTGACCAGTACCCGCATGATGCTGGCCAACAGCGCCAACCTGCTGGTCTATACCCTGTTCCCGATGTTTGTGCAGATGGCGGCGCCGAAAGATCGCAGCCTGAAAGACACCGGCTTTTTTGGCCTTGAGCTGAATCTCGGCAACTATACCGATCCGTCAGCGAACTACGCCTGGTTCGGCGTGTACGCCATCTATATGATCATCGGCGCGGTGGCCCTGTTTATCTGCTACAAATGCACCAAAGAACGCGTTGTCGCGACCGCCGAGCAGACCGCCAACGTCAAAACTACCGACCTTTTCAACGAGCTCAGACATAACCGTCCGCTGGTTATTCTCGGCATGTTCTTTATGCTGGCCTTTACCTTCATGTTCTTCATGAACACCGTTAACGGCTTCTTCAACCAGTTCGTCGTCGGCCACTCAGAATGGATGGGCGCCGTGGGTCTCGTCGCGTCTATTCCCGGCATCGCCTTCCCGGTGTTCTGGCCGAAACTGAAAAAAATCTTTGGTAAAAAAGGCTTCTTCCATCTGTTCCTCGCCATGTTCATCGTCGGCGAACTGCTGACCTACGTCTGGTCCCGCGAAGGGATGCACGACGCCCTGTGGCTGGCCTACATCGCCACCTTTATTAAACAGTGGGGCTTAACCTCCGCCACCGGCTTTATGTGGGCGCTGGTACCGGAAGTTATCGCGTACGGCGAATTAAAATCGGGCAAACGCAATGCCGCCATTATCAATGCCATTATGGGACTCTTCTTCAAGATCGGCTTCACCATCGGCGGCGCTATCCCGCTGTGGCTGCTGGCGGTGTATGGATTTAATGAAAGCGGCGCCGTGCAGAGCGCCAGCGCCATCGACGGGATCATTATGACCGCGGTGTGGATCCCAATTGCGCTGGCCGCTATTTCGATGGTGATCATGCAGGTTTATCCGATCTCCGATAAACATGTTACCGACATCAACCGTCAGCTGGATGAGATCCGCGTGTAGTTAAAAAAATTATAAATCAGACCGATCCTTAACTTTCCATTTTAAAAGGTGTAATGAAATGTCACTTATTCAAAACCCGATATTACGCGGCTTTAATGCCGACCCCAGTATTATTCGCGTCGAGGATACGTACTATATTGCCAACTCGACGTTTGAGTGGTTCCCGGGCGTGCGTTTACATGAGTCGAAAGACCTGAAAAACTGGAACCTGCTGCCTTCGCCGCTCTCCACCACCACCCTGCTGGACATGAAGGGCAACCCCTCCTCCGGCGGCATTTGGGCGCCGGCGCTCTCCTGGGCCGATGGGCAATTCTGGTTGGTGTATACCGATGTGAAGGTCACCGAAGGCGCCTTTAAAGACATGACCAACTATCTGACCACGGCGAAGGATATTCGGGGCCCGTGGAGCGACCCGATCAAACTGAACGGCGTCGGGTTTGACGCCTCGCTGTTCCATGACGACGATGGCCGGAAATATATCGTCCAGCAAACCTGGGATCACCGGGAGTACCATCACCCCTTCGATGGCATTACCTTAACGGAGCTGGATACCAAGACGCTGAAGTTAATGCCGGAAACCGCGCGCACCATCTACCGCGGCACCGCCGTGGCGCTGGTCGAGGGGCCGCACCTCTATAAACTGAACGGCTACTACTATCTGTTTGCCGCCCAGGGCGGCACCGTGTTTACCCACCAGGAGGTGGTGGCACGGTCGAAAACCCTCGAGGCCGACAGCTTCGAAACCGAGCCGGGCGACGTGTTCTTAACCAACGTCGATACCCCGGACAGCTACATCCAGAAACAGGGCCATGGCGCGCTGGTCTCCACCCCGGAAGGCGAATGGTATTACGCCTCGCTCTGCGCCCGGCCGTGGAATCGCCCGGGGGAATCCATCTACGACCCGCGCGGCTGGTCAACCCTCGGCCGGGAAACCTCGATCCAGAAAGTGTACTGGGACGATGAGGGCTGGCCGCGTATTGAAGGCGGTCACGGCGGGAAAACCTTCGTCGAAGGGCCGAAAGACGCCATCTTCACCGAAAGCGCCAGCGATAACAGCCAGCAGGATGACTTTACCTCGCCAGCGCTCGACCCGAACTGGAATACCCTGCGAGTGCCGTTTACGGCCAAAATGGGCACCACCGGCGACGGCAAATTAACCTTAATCGGCCAGGGTTCGTTAGCCAATACGCATGACCTGTCGCTGATTGCCCGCCGCTGGCAGGCCTTCTATTTTGACGCCGCGGTGAAGGTGAAATTCGAGCCCTTCAGCTATCAGCAGATGGCCGGATTAACGAATTACTATAACGACCGCCACTGGAGCTTTGTCTTCCTGACCTGGAATGAAATTAACGGCAAGGTCATAGAAGTCGGCGAAAATAACCGCGGAAAATACACGTCGTACCTGAAGGATAACGCCATCAAGGTGCCGGACGGCGTCGAATACGTCTGGTTCCGGACCAAAGTCCGCAAGCAGACCTACAGCTATGAATACAGCTTCGATGGCGTGACGTTCACCGAGATCCCGGTCCAGCTGGATGCCGCGGTACTGTCCGATGACTATGTGTTGCAGAGCTACGGCGGGTTCTTTACCGGGGCGTTCGTCGGCCTGGCGGCGGTAGACTACGCCGGGTACGGCACCCAGGCTGAGTTTTATCAGTTCGAGTATCAGGAGCTGGGCGATAGGTTAGCGGCCGATGGGAGCTATAGCTGGGAGGCTGGCGAGACGCGGGATAAGTAAGAGACACATATCAGTGTCAGCGTTTATAGCAACAGTACCTGTACGGTAACAGTGACGTTTAATCTGTCCAGGCAGGGTTATTAGCGCGGCATAGTCAATGACAAAAAAGGGGCATAACTTGCCCCTTTTACCTATCACGCTCTCACGTTCCAGTCGTCCGAATACTGGACATTGCCATCAACATAGCGCCAGGTAATTTTGTCATACATAAGGGAAACTGATTCCATGTGGTTGATTTGCGAGTTCCCTGTCATTTTAGCGTTCGGCATTCCCGGGTTAATGCCTGTTACTTTCACTCCCTCGATCAGCATGATGAAGTAGCATTCTTCCTGCCCTGCGTGGTTGATACGATACCAGCGGATCTCCGCGCTTTTAAGCGTTTGCCCCGTCGCGACAGCTTTATAGAGATACGGGCTGGAGCTATCAAACTCCTTTTCAATCATCATCGGTGAATGAGAGCGCTTACCCGTTATCTTCCCATTGGCGCTATCTACCGGAATATTCAGGCCGTGGCTAAAACCAACAATCTCTATGCTTCCCTCACGATCCTGAACATCTACCGCCCCTTTAATTTCTGCGCCGCCATCGTCTTTTAGCCACATGTATGCCGGAATGGGCATTTTACAAACTCCTTGTAGTTATGATTTTCTTCGTGATAAACCAATAGCAAACAATTGTTAAAAGCAACTGAAAGCTCACAATCGCTACTATCGTAAAATTTGAATATTTTTGCTGAGGGATTACGGACTGATAAGGTAGCAAGCGAAACAGCACCCAGAATAAGAAGGTAAAGCCGAATACTTTAGCAAATCGCCGCAACGTGGAATGGCCCAACGTTTTGAGGATATTAGTAAATCTAAATTTATGTATCACAGCACTATATATCGTGATTATGGCACTCATCGCAGGTATGCTGATAAATGTATTAATCAGTATACTAATATAGGTGCTCAGAGATTGCCAAACCTCTAAATCAGGCTCCCCCAAAATGAAATGAGTAACCTTGTCAGCGCTCTGATAAGTAAAACTACCCGTAATAGAGTCAACTAATCCATCATACGGAACAACTTTCGCAACAATCATCATCACCACAGCGAGCAACGCTATCTTAATAAGTAAATTAAAAACATGGCTGGCCATTGGCAATCACCTCAATAGAGCCGTATGCCTTCAGTTTCCTTATGCAGGGAACATCTATTTGCTGCGTCCTGAGAAGAGCATTACGTAACATGGCGAAATCTGAATCATGCGGAAGAGTGATGCACCCCTCTGATAAAGTGCCAGGATGAAGTCGAAAGTTGCCTCGCTTAACCCCCTCAATCCATGTGTAATCGTCGATTCCCCAGTCATCCCGCCACAGGGCAAACCATTCGCTATGCCTGAATGAAGCACTCTTAACTACACTGTTATAGATATCTCGCACCCCTGCATTGACCTGCGATCTGAGCCCCCCTTCCGGACGGTCAACAATCCAGTATTTTCCCGCTGGTACCGGCCCCTCTTTAGGTATCATTGCGCAGGCACCACGGTTACGGTAAGCACCATTCCCGGAAAACGCCAGGAAGGTACCAACGCCGGGGAATGATAATGGAGAATAATACATGTCGTTAATGACAAATTTACCATGCAGAGCCATAAACTACCCACGCCATTTAATAATTTATGGATATAGTACTGGTTGTGTAGCAAACTACGCAAATTAACTAACTTATTTTCAGAATATATAAATACCATTACCATTTCAACTAAAAGCTATGCGTAGTTTTAGCGACAGCGGTTGGGTTTTATCATAAGAGAAATCTGTTTGATGCATCATTTTGTTCAAAATATCAGGCATCATTTGCAGGTTTTTATTCACAGAACAAAACTATTACTGCCGGCATAAAGAGTTTTCCTGCTTGCAGCCAAAAGCGAAACGGATAGAATAGCATACACCGCACCACAACAAACACTAACTTGTCAGGAGTTCTGTTTCAAACCCAGAAAGGCACTGTCATTATAAAAATCACATGATATTTCAACAGAAAAACATGAAGACGCAAACGAGCATAGATTACAAATTTCTCACTGATATTCAGCATGATAACTTGGGAATATTGATGAAATAAAACCTCACCCTCACCTTATTATCTTGAACAGTTTTATCGTCGCTATGTAAAGCACCCCAGAAGGTGAAAGCACTGTCATTAGAGTGATATAAAAGAAAGTATCATACATTGTATCAGCATTCACATCGTCGAAATTAAATTATTTATACTCCTTGCCACCTCATAGCTCAAATAATACTCTGGCCGCGGTATCACTCTCGCAAGGATAACGAACAGAAGTATAAAGTATATAAATTTACTTATTTTATGAATAAGAGTTATCATAGCCATTAACATTGCCTTTCATCTAATTATTCGTCATCATACTCTCATTTAGAAAACCTGACGAATAGTTTTACATAACAGAGTGAGATGAAAGCATGTGAAATACGAAAAATAGTTTCCACACAACCTTTAACAAATAGACTTTTGCTAACAAAAATTACTGCACCTAATATTTTATATTCATACCGTAATTCCTGCTATCATTATTAAATACCTTTACAAAGAAAATAACCACATAAAATAACTAAAACTTATTTACTTAGAGATCAGTTACTTGGCTGCCTATTGAAAAAGGCATTCCCTCCACCGTAGCCAGTAGTCTGGCATCTACATGGGGCAGGGAATTTTCCAATGTTGTACCAAACGCCACTTCAACATTAATATATATGCTTGACGCCAATATTTTATTTAGACAAGTCGTTATGTTGCATTTGTAAGATCTTATTTAGTAATTTACACTCTCCTGGTCGCGGTATCATTGCTGTAAAAGCGATAAAAAACAGAAACATAATCACAGCAACGAAATACAATATTAAATGCCCCCAAACAGGGATTTGCTCATGCCTGTAGATAGACAATATCAACGACAAAATAGAAAGTGATATAAACTGCAACGAAAACAAGACATGAACGACATTAAAAAACCAAAAAGAGAATCCTTTATTAAACATAAGAACCCCATCTTTAACTGATAAAAATGCATTGAATTTTTTAAAGAAACCTGCGGCTATAAGACCTTTATTCTTTACTAACAGTCTTAAGATGATTTTTTGACTGGGTACATCAGCAATTCCTGTCAAGCGATAACAGGATATTCTCTCGATATCTTCTTTTAAGCAGATAGTTATTTCATCAGATAGATCATGGCTATCCAAAAGGCGCTGTAACTCATTTAACTTTGAGTTTCTGACTTCATTAACAAACTCGATTACCCCTCTGATTCTCCAGATGATAAGAGCCAAAGGCCCTGCGATGAAAAGAAAAAGAATAACCTGCGTAATACTTAATGCCCCGCTTGACACTGCAGCGGCGATCCATCCGTTCACTATGTCTAATATTTTATCCATAATCTTTCCATATTAATAAAGCCATTATATTTCTTATCCAAAAAGGCTATACTAGCTCAGAACAAATTTTCTTTCTATATTTTATGCTAAAAAATTTAGCTGCCGTGATGTTATCAACTGATGGTTATGTTAAGTCATGATTGTATTCACGGCGCGAGTTAACGATGTTTCTCTGCACGTATTCATATAAAAAGCATTGATGAATATTAGGAACTCATCCCGAATCTTGCCGGTAAAGCCCCAAAATAGGTTGTTAGCTGTTTTTACCAAGTCAGGAAATATCTGACATGTCCCATTGATTAACACAATATGATGGTAGGTTTGTTTTAATCTGAACCTTCAATATACCCCCATTGAATGCACTTTTTCGACGAACAGATCATCAGTATTTGCTGTAAGGCCGATGAACAGATTCTGCCCTGGAGATATGATGTTGGTCTACTATTTCTTATAACCCTACTTGATGTCTGGCGCAGCAGTGTTGCTGCATGGAAGCTTTGAAGTGAAGCGGCTTAAGTCTCTTGAACAATACAAAAAATGCTAGCCGAAGCTACTGTGGATAAAAAGAAGATTCAGATAAATCTGGACCGAAGGTTCTGACGGCAAAGCTGATGCACAAAGCCCTGGAAATGGTACGTGAGACAGAGAGCCTATGTCATTTATAAAGGCAGGGCACCGATACATAGAGACGTTCAGATATCTTAGCAATGGAACAGCCCACACATTTTCTCAGTGTGGACAGCATCTTCCTTAAATTCAGATGTCAATCGCGGTGTGCGCACACGCTCAAAACTATCTTGAAGGCTCTTCTAAGGGCGCGGGGGTTGTCCCGTCAGCTCAATCGTAGTTTTGCGGTCGGTAGTTTGGGAACTAAGGTTACGAATGCGAGGATGTATATGCCATCCTGTAAATAAGATGACGAAAGGCCTATAGAGTTCAAGGATTAGCTCGTATAAAATAGGTCAATTCTTACTTTAGAGAACATGAAGTTATGAGCGCAATCACATTACGTCAAGCGTTGGGTGTACTTGCGAAGTCATCTTCGTTTTCCGTAACTACGGAGACTCATCGGCAAAGGGATGTTTTCGATGAGTTAAAAGAACAACTCTTTGTAAAACAAGAGATTGAAGAAGATTTACAGCGTTACTTGGATACCGCTACTCCCGGTGAGATCATTTTTCTATGCGGAAGCAGCGGAGATGGGAAATCAGAAATTTTAACACGCTGTAAGTCAGATCCACGATATCAGCAGAAGTTTAGTTTCCATCTGGATGCGACACACAGTTTTGCGCCTCAGCAATCGGCTATCGATGCACTGGATGAATTGTTTGAAAATCATCACCCAGAATCATACCCGCTCCTCATCGGTATCAACACCGGGATGCTCGCCAACTTTGCCAGAGAAGGTTCTGAGTCCCATATAGCTATTCGCACTGCTATTGACTCATTCTTGTCAGCTCAACAGGAAGGCCACCGTCCTTACCGCAATGAACATTGTACATTCTTTGATTTCGAACATTATCCAAAGTTCGAGTTTGATGAAGAGCAGGAATACTCCCCGTTTATAAAAAAATTAATGAATCATTTAACGGGGAATGAAGACAAAAACCTGTTTTATACAATTTATCAACGTGATGAATCAATAGGACATGATTTAAAAACCGTTGCTAACTTTAAACTACTGTGCATGCCCGGTGTTCAGAATGTTTTAATAACACAGCTATTTAAAGCTCGATTAATAAAAGATCAATTTGTTACCACAAGAACCTTATTGGATTTTTTACATCACCTGCTGACAGGGCCTGGGTACCTTTTTGATAATCTGTTTAATAGTGCAGAAAATGATCTAATCAAAAAGGTTTCTGATTTTGATCCTGCCAGATTGCATACATATGAGATTGATCAATTTATTTTACGCTATGAGCTTGGATTGGTTGATCCCGAACTGGATGATTTCCTGAGTACACTTGCAAAATTACATCTCACGTTTGATCGTCAATGTGTTAAGCCTGGTGACGCAGCTTCCTTAATTAGACTTTTCTGGCTACTACAACATGAACCTTTAGGGAATAACTATCACAAAAGATTCTCTGTATTCTTTAAAGAAACTCTCTTTGAGCGTTATTCAGAGATTTGGCATCTGCATAAAAACTATACCGCAGATCCGGAACAAAAAAGAGCACTGAACCGCTTCTACTCTTTTGAGCTTATCGCTGGTATTCAGCGTTATGCGAACCGTAAAGCACCTGAACTGAGTACCAAAAAAGAAGAGTTCTTTTTAGGTGAATTTGGTGGGATTAAAATCACAGCACCTGTTGCGCTGAAACCGGACTGGGATTCCATCCTCAAGAAAAATACAGCCCATACAACTTGTTTCGATATCTATTTAAAAGTAGGACAAGATCCGCTGGATCCGATTCGGATCGGTCTTAATTTATTTGAGCTATTGAGCAAACTGAATAATGGCTATCGCCCTAATAAATATGACAAAAGTGCGATTGTCTTACTGGATGAGATCGTTGAGCTAATTGCAGAAAAGGCAAAATCTAGCAGCGAAATCAAGTTTTATGACGGTGTAACACGAGTTTATAGTGCAAGAGCGGACGATGACATGATTACTATCAGCGGCATGGAGGGATAACATCATGTACCCCATTGCAACAAATTTAAAAGTTGGTAATAACCAGCTGGATAGCTACCTTCCAATACGTAATAAGAATAACAATATTGACTGGCAAATCGTCACAGGTTTAGTACTGAGCTATGCCGTGAAATATAAAATCGATACTTACAGTCTCGAGCAGTTTCGCGAAGATTGCAAAACTCATCTGCAAATATTGATCGATGAACCAGAATTCTTGTCCGTGCTAGAAAGGATGTATTTTTCCAGTCAGGATATTTTTCGCGTCTCCCCCCTGTTTTTGCTGTTCCACGCTCAGTTTGATGGTGAAAAGATAAGTGCAGGCTCGACTGCCGACAAACGCCTTGGAACACTGTTTGCCAATTTGATGAGAGATTTTAGCCTTAATAACCCGATACAAGATAAGTTGAATTTTATTGAAAAAGAGATGCTGAATAAGCTCAATAAAAAATTAATCCGACTGGGTGAGGGGCCATTTGCAAAAGAACAACCTTATTTACCCTATCTGGTAACGTGTTTTCAGTCTGATTTGGCGTTTCTGGCAGAGCATCCACAATATCTTTTGCAGGAACTGACCAATACTCTACGTTTGTACGCCTTTAGTTGGTGCGCACAACTGGCGCTCAATCTGGACAACTGGCAAGACGGCGAGCCGCAGAGTAAATCATTGTTCTTTATCCTCGATACTGAAAAAGCTAGCTCAGAACGAGATAAAATAAAGCTCTTCGGCTACAAGTGGTTTGCCCGCCAAAGTGAAAAATTGTTCCCCATACTCTCTGCATTAGAGGTATTACAAGTAAAAGGTGAGGAAAAACGCCCTCTTTGGCAGGTATATCAAGATTGTTTAGGTTATTCAGATACATCGAATCGAGTACTGAATGAACTCAATAATTATATACAGAAGTTTATCAGTAAGGAGGAGCGAGATCTTCCTGAACGCGATCGTGCTACAAACCTGGAAGATGCCTTTAAACAGCTTTTATCTGTTGCCGTTGAACAGTTTCAGGGTAAAAAAACCGAGCGAGCAGCGGTAAATCGCAAATACATCAACGAGCTGGAAAGCCAGATTTGCACTGACTTCATTCAGGTTCGTGGCCGAGCGGGGAAAGTGCTGGTACTGAACCAGGATAGACTACTGCTACTAACTAACCTTACCGTGGGTAAAAACAAAAAACTCCGTCTGCATGAGCTGCTACGTGGTTTTGAGCAACGCGGATTTTATCTGGATAACCAGTCTACACAAATGCTGGTTGCGTTTTATGAACGCATGGGGAATGTGGAGAGAATGAGTGACAGTGGAGACGCCGTATATGTCCGTAAAACAGTATGAAACCTATCTGGCAGAAACCTTCATTGAATGGGTTAGCAGCATCATCCAGCCTGGTGAGCGCTACCAGTTTAAATCTCCCGATCCGGATAACGCCTTAAAGCTCTGGAAGGCTTTCGACTCTTTAGCGAATGGAAATAAACTAGAAATTGCACCGGGGCAATATCTTACCTACGTCCAATGTAATAATATCCAGCTTATTCCGGTACTGCACGGCACCACTCCCCCTGCATTTACAGAAAACTATATTTCTCATTTACGCGATCAGGTTTCTGGCCGCAATGGCATTTTTGCCCAGACAGCGTTGTTGATTATCCACAACAGCATGCTGGATACCTTACTCAATAGTACCAAAGATGTCGCTGCACCGGATGCTATCTGGCATCCAGAAACCTTCCGTCACCAGCTCGAAAAGTTAATCACAACGGACAGCGCCCGTTCTCAAGTATCCCGCTGTTTGCTGGGCGATCAGTTGACAACAATATTGGATGAAGGCGCAACGGTTTTTGGATTTTCATCGTTATACCGTCTGCTGGACGACGGCAATCTGGATTTCTCAGAGCTAAAGTTATTCAACGATAATAACCTGCTGAATTTTAGTGATAAGCAGTTGCGCGCCCGGCTCAATGAAAACCAAAAGTTATATCGCCAGATAGAGGACAGTGTTGAACGCTACAGCGGGCAACTGGAGAATGTACTAACTGAATTTAGTGCAAAATTCATTCAGGAGCATTTCGTTGACAATGACGATTGGCGTGAACTTGATTTCTCCGTCTACCTGAATGAAAAAGCACAAAACAGTGAACAGAAACTGGTGTTGGAAAACATTACTGCTGAAAACGGTGAGGTCTGGCAAAGAGCCAAAAGCACCAGTAAAGCAGGTAAACGAGATATCAGTGTCCTGGTTCAGGTTCTACCGGGGCAGTCACACGTTGAGCTGGAGTTTATCTTCCAGGGTAACGACCTTCAGGACAATCAGGTAAAAATTGCTCATCATCGTCCGTTACAGAAAGAACGATTCTGGCGTACTAGCCGGCTCGGGGGGAAAAACTCTAAGATACTGGCATCAGTGCCTTTTGATGGTCGGCCCTGCTTCTTTAGCCTCGAAATCATTAACCGCAATAACTCAGCAGAAGAGTACAAGTTTCGCCTGCTGTTAGTTGAACAAGGGCAATTCTGGCTTAATCAAATCCAGCATTGTTATCGTATTGAACCTGGTAAAGGTCAATTAACTCTGCAACTGGAAGATAATGAGTTACGTATTGCAGAGCTCGGCGACAAGACCTGTTTACTTGAAGAAGAAAGTGATGATGTTGATTGCCGCCATTATGCACTCGTTAATTTTGAAACGCTGGCGAATCAAAGTGAGCTGATCAAATTTACCTTGATTTCAGGTGACTCCCGTTTACTGTTTAACATCGAAGGTCCAGGAGCAGAGGAAGGATTAACCCTGCCTCTGCTTTTTGATCAGGGTCGTTTCAATAAACTCTTTAAAGAAGAAGGGAATGCAACCTGGAACAAGTTGAAAGGTCGCGTCATCCTGGACAATATCGAACATAATGTGGTTGGTGTTCGCCAACAGTTGCTTATGCAAGAGTACGCCCTGATCGAGCGTAATCTGCTCAGCACTGGCAGTAATGGCAGTGAGTTTGCACTGGATGAGCTTCTGGCGAGCTATCCCGACCTCCATAATGCGTACCACCAATTGTTCGTTTACTATCAACGTCGAAATACCCTGCCGAGTCTGGTGTCATGGTCAGCGGAATATCGTGTATTAGTCAGTCACATGATCGCTACTTTTGAACAGGCATTACAGCAAATCAGTCTAAGCAGAGCATTAACCATCCAGGAAAAACGTCTGTTACATCTGGGGATTTGCCGCGGCGACGATTATGAACGTCTCTCGCCTCTGCACCCATTGGTAATGGCTTATCATTTACAGCTAGCTGAAACTATTATCGCCGAGCCCGGATACCCCACATCAGCTTCCTTCGCTTCATTACCAGAGATTACTCTAGATCGTCTGGTCGTCTCTGGCCTAATGCCATTTGTGTATCATAGCGAACATGAATACGCACAGTTACAACCGATGGTAGAAAACCGCTTCTGGATAGATATTGTTCCCCAGCGCCAGATGAGCCACGAATATGTTAAGCGTCTGGTGAAAGACAAGCTAAACGAATTTACAGATGCCTATTCTCGGCTGTTCCAGAGTGCGGGAAATAATGCCCTGGTTATTAATGCTATTAATATGGGAGAAGCCAGAGAGCTATTCCTGGGACTGGTAGATTATTTTAAGCAGGAAAAAGATAACGCAATTTCGATACACGTAAACTGCTATGACGAACGTCTGCTACCCAATGCCTTTGACCGCTTTGCCGAAAGCGGCAGCTATGAACAACTAAAAAATGATCTTGGTCTGAACAGCGGTACGTGGCGTTCTGAAGCCGATATGTTGATCGATCTGCTTCGCAGTCGCTTAACATTCAGCAAATTTATCCTGCCACCGGAAAGCGATCAACTGGCTTATGCCCATCTCGCATTTTTCACCAACACCGCACCGGTTGATTGCCGCCAAATACGCATTGAGGATGCTGCCAGCGGGGTATTATGTCATGGCTTGATTGCAGGCGAAGGGGCTGAAACACAAGGCGATGCTTACTTTACCGCGTTTGGTCTGCGTAATGTCGATACTGAATCGTCTTGCGCCCTGCGTCTCGCCCGCTTGTTAGGCTGTCTATGGCAACCGGCACGGCAGAGCAACAGCCAGTATCACGGTCAGGGAATTAGTCTGGCTGTCAGCGGCAACTTTAAGCAACTGCTGAATCGCTCTTATGATAGTTCTCTCTGGACCACAATTATCGACCCTAAGGTCACACTCGATTTCTTTACCAGTCAAAAAGATGTCGTACTAATTCATTACTCTGACCAGTACACCAGTTGCGCAGGTTATGACGCCGTAACCGTGACAAAACAGGTTGAGTTGTTCCTGCGTCTCCTTCAAACAGGGCAATCCACAGTTGATAACCAGCAACTACTTGCTGAATTTAATGCCTTTAACGGTGAGTGGCTGTTGAAAATGTTGCGTTCAAATGAGAAGGAGCGCAAAGAGAAACACGGTATTATCGGTGCATACAAATTCGTACAGTCTATGCTGCACCAGTCAGATATTTGTTGGGTTCCACTTTCAGTAGCTGAGATGATCCGCGTTTCCGGTAACGTCGGGCTGAGAATGAAAGAAAGCGATTTATCGCGCCATTTACAGGGTTATCAGAAAGGAGCGATCTCTGACGATGTGCTCTTTGTCGGCTTCAAAGATAACAATCTGTATCTGTTACCACTTGAAGTAAAAACAGGGGCTCGCCCTGATTACAACCATGCTGGGCAGCAGGCCCGCGAGCTAAAACGTTATTTACAGCAAGATATTCTTGGGCCGCAAACTCTGGCATCACAATTATATCGGGCACTTTTTATCCGCCAGGTATTAATGCAGGTAGAGAAGTTGCGTCTGTATGGTGTACTGGATAACGACAAGCTATCCCCTCTGCTGGAACGACGTGAATGGTGGCTCACTGGCGACTATCAGTTAGGTGAGCTTGCTGATTATGCAGAAGGCTTTGTGGTAGCGCATGTAGACAGCGGAACCTGTTTTGATCTCTCTTATAAAGAAACGGCAGAGAATATTCTTCAGATCGAAATCCCCTATTCATTGCTTCCATCGTTAATTGCAGCACAAGGTAATCAACCTCCACTAGCTGAACGCTATCGGGTGCCGGAAAAATATCTGCTCAAATCAGAGTGTGATGTCAATTCTTCACATCCAGTACAGGTAGCAACAACAACTGAGCCGCAGCCCATTTCTGTGCTGGAGCTTCCACAACCTGAAGCATCGGCACTAACCTCCAGTAATGTCAGCAATACACCATTACAGGTCTTGTTTGGTCATGATGCTGTGCGTCAGAATCCATTGTACTGGGAGCCAACCAACACCGCTAAGTTCATGAATACTAATACCGGCATTATTGGAACAATGGGCACCGGGAAAACCCAGTTTACTAAATCTCTGGTTACGCAACTGATGCGCAATCAGTCCTGTAACGTTGATGGTAAACCAATTGGCTTGTTGATCTTCGACTATAAATCCGACTATGTGGATGATGCGTTTCTGGAAGCTACGGGAGCTAAGAGGTATCAGCTATCATTGTTACCTTACAATCCGTTATCGTTATTTGGTGATATGCCCATGTTACCGAGGCATACGGCCATGGCATTCGCTGAAACAATGGGCAAAGCGTATAACCTTGGCGTAAAACAACGCATGAAGCTGGTTACGCTAATAATGGAGTGCTATGACTTAGCAGGAATAGTGCCTCATGATCGATCAACATGGACTCGTATAGCACCGACTATTGAAGATGTGTGGCAGCAGTACCTGGCACAAGAGAAAGTCGACGAAGATTCATTATATGCTGCGCTTTATAATCTGGCTGGTTTCCAGATTTTTGAAACAGATCCAGAGAAGATGACCAGTTTGTACGATTTGGTTGATGGTGTCACAGTTATCGAACTCGCGGGTTATCCATCAGAGATTCAAAACCTGGTGGTTGCACTGACGCTTGACCTGTTTTATGCACAGATGCAAAAGCGCGGCAAACCGATGGTGCAAGGGGATTACCGCCAGCTAACAAAAATGATTCTGGTTGATGAAGCTGATAATTTTATGCGCCAGGATTTTGCCAGTTTGCGTAAAATTCTTAAGGAAGGCCGGGAATATGGTGTTGGAGCAATCCTATCAACACAAGAAATTACCCATTTTAAAACAGGCGAGAATAATTATGCTTCTTATATTCTAACTTGGGTGATTCATCGAGTTTCTGAGATCAAGAATGCTGATATTAAAGCCGTATTCAACATTGATGATAAAGGCGAGCAGGAGTCTTTGATGGGGCAGATTAGACAACTTGAGAAGCATTTTAGTCTGTTTATAGATGGGGATAAAAAAGTTAATAAAATGCGTGACAAGGCGTTTTGGGAATTGATTTCTAATCATGTTAATTGAGGTTATGTAATGTCAGGACAAAATATAGATTTCATCGATCTTGAAAATATTAAACTAGATGATAAGAACCCTCGACTTCCATCATCTTTCCGGAAGAAAAAAATAGGGAAACCAGAAATTGTAAACTGGATGTTGAATGATGCATCAATTATTGAGCTAATGCTTGCTATAGGCCAGTCAGGATTCTTCATCGGCGAATCTTTATTGGTGATTCCTGATGATAATGAACAAGGTAAATATATTGTTGTTGAAGGGAACAGACGTTTAACCTCGGTCATCCTATTAAATGATCCTAGTTTAGCCACTTCCCAAAAAATAAAAATAGATAAGGTGTTAAATGAAACAACAGAACGACCAAAAGTACTGCCCTGCATTATATTTAAATCCAGGGAGGATATAAATAAATATCTTGGTTACCGACATATTACAGGTGTAAAATCATGGGGAATATTGCCCAAAGCAAGATATCTTAATGAATTATCTAAAGAACTAAATGATGCGGATTTTACTATAAAATGTAGAAAACTAGCAAAATCAATAGGTAGCCGTAGCGATTATGTTCGAAACTTATTAACAGCCTACGAGCTTTATCTCAAGATTGAAGATCAGGCTTTTTTTAAAATAAAATCATTAGACGAAACAACTTTGCATTTCAATTATCTCTCCGATTTATTGAGCAGAGAAAATATAAGAAACTATATTAATGTTGATATAAAATCAAATGAACCGACATCTCATGTGTATATAGATAAATTAGAACTGCTGACCCGATGGTTTTTCGAAAAAAATGAAAATGGTCGTAGTCGTGTTTTAGGGGATAGCAAGCATTTAGGAATGCTTGATAAAGTACTTGAAGATAAGCATGCTGAAGAATATTTCCGAACTGGAGAAGGCAGTATTGTTGAAGCATATAATCTAGTTTCAGTTACTGCTGACTCCTTTAATCAAGAAATAGATCTATCTTTAGCTGGATTAAAAAGAGCAAATAATATTATCCATAATGTAGAACAACATCATGATACTGTCAAAACTAAGCTAAAAGAAATATTTACATTAGCTAAGAATATGAAAGTTATTATTGAATCCATGGCCGAAGAGAAATGGGATGATTGAGTTCAAATTATTAGACAAGACGCCAGACGAGACGCTATGTAATTCACATTACTATTGTGATTATATAGAACTTTTGGCTCTGGTTGACTGTGATGATGGTCTCAGCATTGATGATATTTACGACCGTTTTTTTGAAAACAATAAAATTTCAGATATTGGTACAGAGAATGGTAGCACTATAAATGAAGAGTGGTTGGGACGAATATCTGGATGGTTTGAAGAGATCAACTGTCGAGTATTAAATTACGGTGATAACTATCCCTTTCTTTATGATGGCAATAGAATAAAGAAAACAGACAATATAGGTGAAAACCATTACATATATATATTATTATTATTATTATGCTCTTTACTAAGATATATCAACGGGTATCATTTTTTAACAACTCTATTTGAACAGATATCATATGCTGCACTAAAAAAATACCTCCCAACCACTGCAGAGGTTCATATATTTGGAGTCTCATCAGAACGAAACTCAAGATACTCTGGAAGTATTGAATATAAATATAATCTTCTTGCTCAAGATTTAGGTTTAACAAGATCAAACAGGCCAAATGTATTCAGAGATGGGGATAATGGCGATGGTGGGGTTGATATTGTTGCCTGGATTCCTTTTAGAAACGATTCTAATTTGGATAGAAAACAGATATTTCTAGGTCAAAGCGCATCCGGAAAAAACTGGGCAAACAAACAAGCTAGTGTTGATAGGGTAAAAAACTATATAATGGATCTCCCTTCTAATGCGCAAAATATTTTATTTGTTCCTTATGATTTCAGAGATTGCAATCGTTATTTTTGTCAGAGCGATGAGATTACCGCATCAATAATTTTCGATAGGCATCGAATAATAAACCTTATAAATATAAATGACATTAATCACAGTACATGGATAGAACCCATACAAGAAATCATTGATTATACACTGTCATTTGAGGAGGATATTATCTAAATTATTTTATATATCAGGTAATATAATTCCCTCAATAGATTAAGTACTGAGAGACCTCCTTTCTCAGTGCTTAATTCATCTAGCCCATAAAAGAAACAATATCTTTATACTTCAACGCCACATCTGGATTATCATCTAATAATTTTTCTATATAATCCCTATCCCAAAAATCAGCCCATATACCTTTTCTTTTCAGCACGTCAATATGCTCAACCAGGCTTTTTGTGATTTTTTTAGACGCAATAATCAGCATCCCCTGAGCATCAAATCGGTCCAAAGTATCTCTAATGCTAGGTATATCATTTTTACCAATGTTTTTTTTCCATGCTTTACATTGTACGACTATTTTACGTCGTTGTACCGGACTTCTATCTTTAATTTGTGGCATACCAGCTAAATCTGTAGTGTCCCATATACAAATTAAATCAGCATTCGCATCAGGTTCATTCGTTACGGATGTATTATAAACTCTAATAATTCCAGGAACTCTCTCTAATAATTCCCGTGAAAAAGACTCAAATCTACCGCCATTTATACTCTCTGCCCAAATATAAGTATCTTTATTGAAAAGGAAATCTTGTTCTTGCTTCCTTCTACTTATTACAATATTTTTAGCTAAATTATATTTTTGTATTCCACAATCACATGTTAAGAAAAAAATATGATTAAGTGATATACATATCAATTTATTTTCTATAGGAACATATATAATTTCAGATGTTTCGCTTTCCAATTCTTCGACAATTTTCCGCACTATTATTAATTCATTTTTTAAAAATGCGTTTAATGTCTTATCTGTTTTAAGAAACGTACAAACAGCATCCTGTAGCACATTAAAATTATTTTTATCTTTAATGAAAAATCTGAAAACATTAGCAGTTTTAGGGGAGAATATTATAGATATCTTATAACGTTCAGATTTAAAGTAATACCAGTTTGGATTTTTTCTGGCATTGTAGCATAGCTCTTTTGATGAGATCTTCTCGCCTAAACATTTAATTATAGTTGTTGCCCACATGTGTAGATTTAAACCATATGTGGTATAATGAGGTTGAAAAGACTCATCATGATCGATAAAATAATAAAGATTTTCCTCATAATCTGTGATTGATTTAAAAATTTTTCTAATTACATTTAAACTCTCCTCAGATATAGAAAATAATCCATTATTATATGGTTGTGTAAATGTTAGATAACGGGCATAAAGCTCAATACTATTAATTGCGCCATTAACACCTTGGCCCAAAGGATGTTCTATATTAAGTAATGTACATGATACCCCGATATCGACTCTCATATATAATGCAGGATATGTAGAAAAAATATCATTCATATCTGTACGATCTCCATCACCATCCCATGAGGTGGTTCTCGCATAAAGATAAATATGAACTCCATTATCATAAAATCTAATTGATATGGTTAATAACGTATTTTCCCTACTTAACACTATAAGGCCATCGTCCCGACAGTTTGCATCATATGAAAACTCTTTCGATATACTTTTAAGTTTTTCTATAAATAAGTCAGAATTCATATTTAAACCACTTTCATGATTAACGATAGCCTTATTATGCTTATAGTAACATGAACTTCTTTATAAGGAATTCATGAAATCTTTTAAGTTGCGATGGTTTCTAACTGATGCAATCCCATCTTCAACATGCGCAGCCCACGCTTTAATCATCGCCTTCTGCTCTAGTTGAGGGTAAAGCATCTTCAACACCAATTCCGTAGCTTGCAGCGTTTCTCCTAGCCACGTAATTTTATCCAGCACCAGCGTACCATCCAGCTTCTTACTATCTCGTTCAGGTGAATAGCGAAACTCACTCTCCACCGAGCGGAAAAATGCTAGCCGGGCAGCAATATTGGGTGTAATCCCAGTATACCCTTTTAGCTTTTTAAGCTGATCTTCAGTCTGACGGCTAAGCGCCATTCGATTTGGGAGCATCAGATAGCCTCCTTAGTTAATTCCCAGAAATAACCTGGTTTCAGCGTTGACGATTTAGTATGCGCATTAAACACAATCTCATAAGCATGAGAGATATCATCACGCAACTGATCGACAAAATAACGCTCATCTACTTCAGTATCGGTAGACAGCAATACAACCTGATGACTGGCTTCCGGGAAGTAGTGGTTAATCAATTTATCACGATGCTGAGAATCCAGACGTCCCAATGGCGTATCAATTATCACTGGTAAATCACGACCAGAGGTTTTCGCCAGCGCCTCAAGAATAGCAATTGCATAAATCTGTTTTTCACCAGCAGAAAGTAACTTACGGTTAATTACTGATCCATTCTCATCAATTAATTCAACATCAAACGTCTGAGGGTTGATATGCGCACTAAGTTGTAAATCCTCTTTGCGAGCCAACTTACGGTAAGCAAGCTCAAAGTTTGTAGACAGCGTTTTAACTCGAGCCTGGGTTAATACATCACTGTAGCGATCGAGTAAGTTTATCGTTTCCTGAGCATTCTTAAACGCACTACTATAACTGTGCTGATAACGAGCGGCATCATGCGCTTTTTGAATCTGGCGAACACAATCCAGTTGCTGCTGTTTCGTGCGTTTAGCATCTTCCAGCAATGACCGATATTTCTGCAATTGGGCTTCGCGCTGCCTATCCAGGTCACGTAATTTCTCAAAGAGATCCATCAGCTGATCATCTTCAGGAGCACGGGCAATATTAGCAGCCGCTTGTTCTAACTGTTGTTCAATCTCAGATAACTGTGTGCGATAAAGCTCAAAACGCTGCCATGCTCTTTTACTATCTATCTCAATAGACTGTTGAAGCATACCAGCTTCACGCTCAGAGATGTCAAAGAGCAAATCACCTTTTGGTTTCGTTGCCATATAATCTTTTAGATTATCGGTAATCGCTTCAGCTGCTATTTTGCCAGTCCCCGCAGAACGAAATGCAATATCATTTCTGAGTTGCGTTAAAAACTGGCTCAGCTCTTTTTCAAAGCTTTTTGCCTGTTTAATCTGCGTTTCATCAGCAAGTTGTCGCAGCAAACGAGACAAAATAGTGGGCGCAAGCGCATAAGGTAGCGAGCCATCGCATTCTTGTCTCAGTGCTTTTTCCAGATGTTCTTTATCTTTTAGCAGCGTTTCGACTTTCTGTTTTTCCTGCGCTTTAGTCTGGGCAAAAGCGCCCCCCTGAGCATTTAGCAAGCCTTCATAACGGGTTATATCTTTAGACAGAAACTCAATCCGCGATTTGGCAAAATCGGCGCTTTCCAGCAGTGCTTCTGTCTGGCAGGCTAATTCTTTACTCTGTTTTTCAAGCTCTGCAATCTGTTGTTGCTGAGAACTTGCTAGCTGGCTGGATTGCTGACGCTTAATAAAAATCATTAAATCGTTACGCAGTTTAGAGATGAGATCCAGCCCCAATAAGCGTCGTACGGCAGTACGTAAAATATTACCGGATTCGTCCTCAGCAAGTTCTGCAATTTTCTCGCCATCGAAAAAGAACAAATCAGCAATGCCATGCGGAATTAACTCATTTAGAAATCCCTGACACTGATCGTAATCCAGCTCACTGAGTGGCTGCCCATCCTGTTGCAAAGAAAGGCGGTCCCTCTTCCCCTTTTTCCAAGTTCGCGTAACGGTAAATTCGGCCTCATGACCGCCTTTATTATAGGTAAACGTCAGTTCTACAGATGCTTCTTCCGGCTGCTCAATATAGTACGCGCCGTTATGAACCAATGCGCTGAGTTGTTCGATATACTCTTGCTGTTGAGTCGCTAGTCCAAACGCCAGTCGGCCATACAACGCTATGCGGATCGCCGATAGGATAGACGTTTTCCCTGCGCCGTTTAAACCACCAAACAGCACAATAGGTCGTGGATTCAAATCATGCGGACGCTTTCTGGGTGCCAGATCAATAGTATGTGTACCGTTAAATACCCGGAAATTATGTAATACCAGCTGTTTAATGAGCACGTTATTTATCCTCCCCAATCCGTAACGAGGATTCACTGGCATCAACAATTCTGCGCTGTAAAACCTGAAGTTCAGCTTCCAGCTTTGTAAGCTCTTCCTGATGAATATCCCGTTCAACTCGATTTTGCAGATTGACTTGTTGTTGCTCAATTTCTTCGAGAGTGCCCCAGTCCTGCTTCAAGATCGTGCCAAGTTTATCAAAAATCCCCTGACGACGGCTTAAGCCTTCCATTGAAACTTCCAGCTCAATGAGTTTCATCACCATTTCAGGCACAACGTCAAACCCCTGCGCTATCTGCACCAACAGATCTGCATCGCTGGCATCAAAGCGCGACTGATCGTCTACCACCCAGTCTAAATCCTGCTGATACACTTCGCGGTAAATCCCCGGTAGCGTGTCATACCAGTCTGGCTCATTAGGATCTTTCAACCACTCTTGACGAATCGCATGTAGCTCTGGTTTGGTAATTAACGTAATGGTATGGCCTTGAGCATTTAAATCGCGCTCAATCTCCAGCAATTCTTTGAGCCATTGCTGACGGTATTTTAGCCAGTAAGGACCTGGAACATGCTTACGCTCAGCCCCCGGCTCATCACTTTCTTTAGCGTACTGATAGCTCACCTTACCAGTACGGCGCTTATAGTTTCGAAACGTGTCTTTATTCACCGGATCGGTGGTAAATGCCAGCAGATCGCGATATTTCAGCAACGGAGACATCCATTCTTCGCCATTTTTGATCAGACTTTCCATCGCTTTATCTTTAGTGACAACGGTACAGGTCCAACAGCCAAAACGCGAATTACCGCAGGAAGGAGTACTATCATCAATTACCAAAGGGCATTCCCCCTGTGCGGAAGAATCCATATACAGCGTCCACAGAGGACGGTTGTTTCCACCCCACGGGCTTTCCCATTCGTCGATATCTTCGGGTGCATAGCGGAACGCGCCGCGCAGTAGCTTCCAGACATCTTCTACATCCCAGGTATCAATGGGGGTATAGATGAACGCGTTTGCCAATGTGGTATGCCGGGCAAGGCGTGATCCATCAATCTTGTGCTTTGCGATGACCTGCGCACGCGAAGCACTTTCGCTACTGCGCGAACCCAGTACGACAATAACTTCATCAAACTGACTGACCTTATCTTTAATAAAGTCACTTACCGGATTGATTTTCATACGCTCGGTGCACCAACGAAAACTGCGGGTTGGAGCCGGATAACCTTTCCCCAGCAAATTGACCCAGAAGGTTTCATTCGTTTTAGGCGTTACCGCGTGTTGAGTGATCGGCAAGCCGTTACGCTTTGCCCCCGCCTCAATCTGCAACATCGTTTTCTTAATCAGATCCACGACTACCGGCGTTTCAACAAGCGTATCGGATGACACCACAAAAACATCTTTACTGCGCATTTCTGGGGGTAGGCCCAGTAAGGCCAGATAGACCAGCGTAATAACTGCTGAAGAATCTTTGCCCCCACTATAACCAATCACCCACGGACGCTTATCCGCACAATAAATTCTTTGTACCTCAGCAACATATTCGGCCAGAGGTCGTCCAGCGAACTGTTCCTGATTAATAAAATCTTCGTATTCGGCCAAATCATAGGCCTGAACTAATTTACTCATGAGACAACCATCTGAGCTTCAAGCTCCTGTTCTTCAGGAGTGAGGGGAATAGAGAGCGCAGTTTTTAGCGCATTGCAGGTTAACTGGATCGCGGCACTGGTTTTACTCAGTTTGCCGTGCTGCATTGCACGTTTAATGAGATCCGGATTGTTCCTGCGCCAGTTAAATGTCTTAAGTGCAGAGATTTTCTCAGACCATTGCTCAGGATAATCCGTTAGGAGGGTATATCCTAGTAGCCCAAGAGCCTGTAATCCAAGACCATGAGCGTGAATATAATCTTGTCGCAACTGAACCGGTGAAACCTCTTTTTTGATCGCTAACTGCCAATCCGGCATCACGTTGTAAATAGCCAACCAATATTGGGTAGCAATTTGGGTGCATTGTTCAAAATTGTTTTCTTTTGGATCCTTGCCCAATAAAGAACGGGTAGCCTGCTTGATACTGCTCAAAGTAAAAAGCTTATTGGACCGCTGGCTTATACCGGACTTTTCTAATTCAGTCATTCCAACGAATGGCTCGATAGACATCGCCAGATAACGTGCCAAATTCGAACTAGCATCGCGATGATCATAAAGTGACGCCAGAGATGGACTGGGCCGAATTGCGTATTTATTTAGATCCGCGAACATCTGTTGGCTGCGTTTTAAACCCTCATCAACAAAAAACAATACCGGAATATTATCCTGTCCCAGCTCAGGACGTGCGTCTAAAGCATCTTCTATCGCTTTACGGCGATGCTGACCATCATTGATCAAAATTTGCGCATCCATCGGCACACATAATGTACCCAAGTTATTGGACCCCTGAAACTCTTCAAACTGCACATCTACTGCAATGGAAGCCGTCAGGGCTGAAAACACATAATCTTTAGGATTTTCCAGAAGATAACGGACCATTTCAGGGATACGCGATTTATTTAGAGTCCGTTGTGCACGTAGCTCAGGCGGTACGTCATTTTCATCAAAACTGAAAATTTTCGGGATGATACGCATCGGGCACGTGGCGATATAGAAAGGTCGGCCAGCCTGAATGCCACGTATAGCAGGAAACGAGTAGCAGTAATCCGCATCAATATTAGCCATACTTTAATCCATCCAATGTATGTGTGAATCTGATGACGTGATATTTTACGTAATACCCTTTGTGACATACAGCTTTTTTGACGTAATTTTTTGCGTACCAACATCCATTTTCCGTTGAAAAAAATGATTCGCCCAAATTTCTTTCTTCCCATCTTGAATCGAAAATTTTTTTCATAACAAAATCATATAGATAAGAATGTAAAAAGGTATTTTAAAATCAAAAACACACTCAGAGGGAGTAAGAGTCATCAATGATTAACAAACGCGGAGGTGATCCCAGAAGAAAATGGACACAAAAAAAGCCGCCCTTGAGCGACTTGATTGTATCTTTTGGTGCCGAAGGCCGGACTCGAACCGGCACGTATTTCTACGGTTGATTTTGAATC
>OGZE01000599.1_pt1 | contig 26942 bp, 17 predicted proteins | sample 1576731 | NCBI WGS metagenome assembly OGZE01 (sample SAMEA3541503, study PRJEB24748) | human gut metagenome | biome: human gut; feature: human-associated habitat; material: faeces | place: China | collected 2012 | reverse complement strand
GGACCCTTCTACAGAAGGGTCCCCCTTCCCCCCTCCAATCATTCCGCTAATCCTTCACAAAATATCCGGCATCCCTGAAAAGCTGCTTGGCATCGGCAACGGTGAAGCCCTGCCACTCGGCGGAGCACTCGGCGTCATTCCGAGGCACGGCGCCGGTTTCCACGACCACAACGTTCGCGCCCCACTCAAGCGCCTCCTTGCGGGGGGGATGAACACAGATGTCCGGTACGTTCACACCTCCGCAGATACGGGTGATCGCCACAATCTGGGCAAGTCGAAGATCCGGAAGAGGATCGTGCGATTCAAAGGGCGTACCCTTGACGTTGATGCGGGCCATTGCGCCGCTCAAGGCCGCGCCATTGGAAAGTGCCGCCATGAGCACGTCCGCAATCTCATCATCCGTGTGCTCAGGACCCACTGGCTCCACCAGATGCGCCAGCTTGAGATCCGAATCCCGCACCGCCGCCAGCGTGGCCTTGCGCTCCTCAGGCCGGAAGCATGTCGTCTGCCCTTCCCCAAGCCGCAGGGAGTGATACACGACATCGATGCCCGACGCGATCATCGCCCGCGCCTCAAGCGGCCCGAACTCGCCGGTATTCACCACCAGCCCGTAATTCCCGGGAACAGCCTCGCGCACCTTTTTCGCCAGCGCGCACAAGCGGTTAAGCCCGTAAAATTCCGTTGTCCGCAGCGTCACCCACGACGCGCCCTCATCCACGAAAGCCCGCGCCGCCTTGATGATCGCTTCATCGCTCCATTCATGCGGTTCCGTAATCAGGCCCCACTTTTCGCCGAACGCGCAAAACCCGCAGTTCATCGAGCAGGGGCGGCAATCAATGCCGATGGCGCTCCACACCCGCCCTTCGTTGCCGACCACAATATGCGCGATATCCCGGGCCGCACGCCCAAGGTAGGCCGCTTCTTCCGAATCCGGCGCAAGGGCCAGCAAGCGCAACACCTCATCCCGCGAAGCAGGCATACCGCGCAGTGCCCGATTTTTGAGCGCGTCAATGAAAGAATAGGTATCCATATGTACGGCTCCGGCAAAAGGTTGAGGTGTCCCGCAACCGCAAGAGGCGAGTGGAAAAGGCGATCCGGCGGACAGGAACACCTCCTGCGGAGATAGGGAAACGGAATGCTCCGGCATAGGGCATGGTTCCGAATTCATGCCTGAGCGCGCATCCTGCAAAAACAAGAGCAAATTGGCGATGAAAGCCTGATGCGAAGTCAGCGTGCGCATCCATTGGTCGAGACAGTGCCCGCCTTTTTCCGTCAGCGTGTACCGCTTGCGGGCCGGACCGCTGTTCTCAAGCTCCCAGTCCGACTCCAGCACCCCCTCCTGCTCCATATTCCTCAACATCCGGTAGACGCCGGTGGCATCCGGAGGCTGTTTGCGGAAAAGGCTTGTTTCCGCAAGGCGTTGGACCACAAGATATCCGTGCAGTGGTCCAGAGGACAGTACCGCCAAAATTACAGGCTGCACGAACCGGGGAAGGTTCGCTCCCGAGCAGGGACAGTTGTCTAGCTCCATCATCAGACTAGCTCCATTAGTTGATATAACTATTTTCTAAACGTAAGCCCCTGTCAAGGCTTTTTTGCTATCTACAAAAAAATATATTTAAGTAGAATTTTATTATTGATTGTAATAACAGTATATTGCAACAAAGTATTGCCGTCCGTTGACATTGGATTTATGCTTGTATCAACTATAGATATATCTAATTGCGGTTCCTCTTCTACCGCAAAAAGGGTAAAAGCACGCCAACCGGAACGGGAACACTTTGAAGATACGGACAAACGTCCTGGCGGCCTCAGGCCCCAGATATAAACAGGGGGTCCCGAGTCAGCCTGAACCGCCCCGGAACCCCTGTCCGCGCCCAAAAACATACCTGGCGCAATTCTCTTCATTTCCAGCTTAATCCGTCATTTCGATATGAACCCCCAAGAAGTGAGCAGATAAGTCAACTGGTTCGCTGACATATCGATATTCACGGCATAAACGGGATCGGCGGTATGTTCAGTGAGGATGGCTTCCTCTTTGGAAGGATCTTTGACGGTGGAGGCGAGCGCCTTGAAAAAGCCCTGTGTCGTGAACAAGACGGAACAGGCCCCCTCAGTGGCGGTGGAAAAGACATTGAGGCGCTTGCGCATGGCCGTCCAGCATTCGTCGTCGCTCTTTCCCTGTGCCGCAAGCTGATAAAGATCGGCATGGCCCATCGCGGGCTGCACGGTTATCGGCATACAATCCTGGGCGCGCAGGTCGTCGAACACCCGCGCGAGGAGCGGATCGCTCATATTCGCATACAGGATTACCGCAACCGCCTTGCCCTCTTGGAACTGCACCACGCAAGTCCAATCGGCCTCCATCCACTTGAACGGAAGCTGGAGCATGTCGGCGTTGTCGGTGGGTTTTGCGCCGAGCGCTTTCGCCTCATCTTCGGACATGCCGAGCGAGAAAGGCCCGATGCCGCGCTCCCCGGTGGGAGCGGGCTTTTCGGCGGAAGCGGCTGATTCCGAGTTTACGGTATGGACGTCGGCATCAGCGCCGGAAGGAACCTTGGCGGGAGCGGGGGCGGAGGGTTGGGCCGCCTCGGCGGAGGCAGGTTTCACTTGAGCCGTAAGCTGATCATCCGCCAGTGCGACGGAAGAGGCGAACAGCACGGCGGCAAGGCCGAAAAGGATATGCTTCATGATTGAGCCCTCTCAAATTGTCGTGTGCACGGAACGCCGCGCACTGCCAGTGCCAGACAGGAAATCATCCCTTTTGTCAAGGCTGATGGAGGTATGATTGAAGCCCGACGCAAAAAGGGAGTTGTAGGGTTATAATAAAGAACATATTGATTTCATTTGAAGACAACGGTATATTCCGCCAGCCCTTCTTCTTTTATTATCACGGGAGAGACTATGGAAAACCGTCTTTATGCCTTTGACTGGAAGTATATCGGTGACATGGAGCTTGGCCGCCCCAACCTTGGCAAGACGGCTCGCCTTGAAATCTACAGGCTCTTCCAATATACTTTACGGGACGTACTTGAGACTGAATACGGTACGGAACAGTCCGACAGACTGTTATATAAAGCGGGATTCCTCGCTGGGACAGAATTCTGCAAACGGTACGTAGGAGAATGCGCATCATTCAGCGATTTCGTCGCTAAGGTTCAGGCCGCCCTTGAAGAGATGAATGTCGGCATCCTCCATGTTGAGCGGGCCGATATGGACAAGCTTGAGTTCACGCTCACGGTGGCGGAAGATCTGGACTGTTCCGGACTCCCGGATTTGGGACATGTCGTCTGCACCTACGACGAAGGTTTCATTTCAGGCCTTTTTAAGAGCTTTACGGGTAAATCTTTCGAAGCCAAGGAAGTTGACTGTTGGTGTACGGGCGACAGAACGTGTCGCTTTGAAGTCAAACCGGCTACCGAGTGATACATGACCGCTCCCCTTTCGACGGACGAAGCGACAGTGCTTCTTACGTCCATCCTCATGGACCCCCAGTGGTCTGTGGATTCCATCGCCGACTTGCCTAAAGACGATCCTTTCGGCAAGCTCTGCTATGATTTGGCCGAAATCCGCGCGCACGTACAAGCTTTGTCCAAGGGAGACCTGAGCAGAGGGAGCAAGGCGCGCGGATTCGTGGCCGGATCACTCAAGGCTACAGAGGCCAACCTGCGTCATCTTACGTGGCAGATGGAGCGCGTCGCGCAGGGGGATTATTCTCAATCCGTGTCGTTCATGGGGGATTTCTCCAAGGCATTCAACAAGATGAGCCGGGAGATGCACAGCAAGGCCGAGGAGCTTTCCCGGCTGCTTGAACGGTACCGGATGTCTACGGACGAGGATATCCTGACCGGGCTCCTCAACCGGCGTACATTCTTCAAATTGGCCATGAGCGAACTCCGCCGCGCAAAGGAATCCTATCAGGATTCCCATTCGGCGCTCTGCCTCGCCCTTGCCGATCTCGACAACTTTAAAAACGTGAATGACCACTTCGGGCACGCCAACGGAGACAGGGTTCTCCAGCTCTTCGCCTGCCGCCTGCGGGAAGCCTGCCGGGCAGATGATCTGTGCTGCCGTTTCGGGGGCGACGAGTTCATCATCCTGATCCCCCGAATGACCAAAGATGAAAGCATCGAACACGTCAACCGATTACGAGAAGCCTGCTCGCTGGCCCCCATTTCCGGCCCGGCCGCGGAACTGAACATCACCGCCAGCTTCGGCCTATCCTTTATCGGCGAATCCGAACTGCTCAATACCTTCAATTCCGTCGAAATCCTTGAACATGCCATCCAGATCGCCGACCACCGCCTCTCCCGCGCCAAGCAGGAAGGACGAAACCGTGTCTGCTCCGCAGGATAAGGGATGCCGGGACGGGGATTCTGAAAAAGCTTTTTCCTCCCTTTCCCAAACGGATTGCGCACCCCCCTCTCTTTCCAAAGCTATCCCTGGCTATTCGAATCCCCGCGTTCCCTGCATACAAAAACCACCCGAAGTGACTCCACCTTTTCTAAGCCTTTCAGCATTGTAACGGCTCATGAACAGCCACGCCTCCACGCTTAAGAGGAGAAACAGAGCGCCGTAAGGAACCCTTCCGCACAACACTCTGCCCTTTCAGGAAAACTGCAAACAGGAATTCGATAAGGTCAAAAATCTTTGAAGAGGGAGAGGAGGGGGTCCGGGGGAGGGGGAAACTTTCTCTAGAAAGTTTCCCCCTCCCCCGGTTTTCCCCCTACCCTTCTACATACAGAGGAAAACTGGCCTCGACGGACTCAAAGAGAGCGAGCGGGACGGGGCGGGAAAAAATGTAGCCCTGAATCGCGCTGCACCCGATCGAGCGGAGAAACTCCACCTGCTCCTGCTTCTCAACGCCTTCGGCGACGGTGGACATGCCGAGTGCGCGGGCCATCTGCACAATGCTCTCAACCACGGCGCGCTCGCGGGGCGTGCCTTCGGTGTCGCGGAAAAAGGCGATGTCCAGCTTGAGCACATCGAGCGCGATCTCCTTGAGCATGTTGAGCGACGAGTACCCCGTGCCGAAATCGTCCATCGCACTGCGGAACCCACGGGACGGAAGGGCCGCCATCAGTTCACGGAACAGCGCGAAGTTACGGATCACCATCGTCTCGGTGCACTCAAGCTCAAGCATTCCGGAATCGATACCGTACTTGTCACGGATCGCTGAATAACGGTCGAGGAAATCGCCCTGCGCAATGCTCAGGCGAGACACATTCACCGAAAGCCTCAACGGAGGCAGGCCGCGCGAACCCCGGGACGCCAGATAGGCGCACGCCTCTTCGAACACAAAAGCATCCAGATCCACGATGAACCCGTTGCGCTCGAACAGCGGGATGAAGTCGCCGGGCGAGACCATCCCGTATCCCGGGCGCTCCCAACGCACCAGGACTTCGGCGCCAAACAGCGCGTCGCCGTGCTGGATATCCACCTGCGGCTGAAGATGGAGGCAGAACTCCCGATTGCGCAGGGCCTCCTCCATGCAGCTCTCGATGTTCTTTTCGTAAAGAACCCGCTTGCGCATCTCCTCGGAATATAAGGCGTACTTGCTGCCGCTGAGATGTTTTACGCTCTTCTGCGCAAGGTTCGCCCGGTCGAGCATATCGTCGATGCTGAGAATGTCCTCTGGACGCTCGACCAGATAAATACCCGCGATCATCTCCACGCGGAACCGGCGATTCGCCAACCCTTCAAACCGGGTCAGCAGATCCGAACAGCGCAGGAACCGCGCCACCAGATCGTCGATATCCCGATAGCACCGCAGCAGGGCAAAGTTGTCGCCGGAAATACGCCCGAACGTCTCTCCCGGGCGCGCGCCTTCCGCGATGAGCTCGGCCCAGTAGCTGAGCAACTCGTCGCCGATGTCGTATCCGTAGATATCATTGATGAACTTGAAGTTGCGGATATCGCAGTACCAGAGCGAATATTTGCGGTCGCCGCGAGCGGCCAGCAATTCCGCCGCGTCCGTCTTGAACTTGGCGAAATTGCTGTATCCCGTAACCGGATCGTGCTCCGCCTGATAGCGCAGATGGCGCAGTGCCCGCACGTTATCATCCATGTCCGAGATCGTACCCACAATACGCAGGAGCTTGCCCTGCGCATCGCGCTTGAGCGTCGCCGCGATGCGGCACCAAATGAACGCGCCGTCACGGCGGCGCAGGCGCACCGTCGTCTCCACCTGATCCTCACGGTACAGCGAAGCGTGAAACGCCTTGAAATCGGCCATGTCACGCGGGTGCACCGTCAATGACCGGAGCATGTCCGGCACATTGCCGGGATTGTTGCGGCAATCCAGCAGCGAGCCCAAATACGGCGCATAATGCAGCTGTTGTTCCGGCCCCCAGTCGAACACCACGCTCTTGGTCTGCTCCACGATGATCCGGTAACGCTCGTCCATCATATGCAGCCGCTGGAGCTCGGCATTCTCGCGGGAAAATTCGTCCAGCCGTTTGCGGTCGTCGATGCCGTGCACCCAGACGAAATGAAGCTTGTCCGCATCTTCCACGCACAGGACGTTTGCTGTTACCCAATGGTAACTGTCATCCCGCCACAGGCAACGGAAATCTTCCTTCAACACGCCGTCGTTCAGCCGGAGAGAACGGGCGTTTGCGACAACCCTGTCGTAACGCTCCAGATCTTCGGGGTGGATCATGGACTCCCTCACCATCGCCTTCAGGTCGTCCAGCCTGCCCTCATCGGGAAGCGGGAGGAACGTCCCGCTGGAGTGCCGGATGATGCGGAAGGTGTTCCGGGTGAGGTTGCATTCGTAGATTTCCCCGGACTCCTCACTCAGGGCAAAGTCATACAGCAGGGCGACGCGGCTGCGCTCGCGCTCATGCCGTGTCTCGGTGATGTCGGTGATAGTGCTGTAGCACAGCCGGGAACGGCCCGACGTCGCGAAGAAGAACCGTGACTGGATCCAACGGGTTCCCCCTGCGGACATCTTCGCCCGGTATTCGCAAAGGAGTTCCCGTTTGTCCGACTCGAACACCTGCCGCAAATTTTCGATGCGGCAAAGCGCATACACGTCTTCGCTATCCTCAGCGACGATGTTGGAGCGTACCGCCTCCTTGAGCATGGCCTCATAGTCGCCTTGGGACGGGATCTTCTTTCGGGCGAGGAATTCCCCATACGGCACGGTGTACAACCCCGTATCGAGATCGATGCGCAGAACAAGGCCGTAAGCATACCGGAACAGGCAGGAATGCTCTCCTTCCGAGTCGTAAACCGGAAGCTCGTCCAGTTCCCTGCCTCCCCGGGCTCGGAATTTCATCCGGTACATATCGTCGTCCGCGAGCTGGAACAGGGCATCGTAAGAGATCTGCTCATGGGAATAGGCCACGCCGATGCTCACGGAAAGCTTGCAATCCGCATATTCATTGCCAAGCGTGGCGGACATGGCTTCCCGGATGCGCCTGGAGACGTCCAGCGCCTCGGTGCGCGAAGGGACATCCTGCATGAAGGCGATGAATTCATCCCCGCCCGTGCGGGCCACAAAATCCCGGGTACGGAAAGATTCCTGCAACAGCTTGGCGAAAGCGATCAGCACGGCGTCGCCGCGCAGGTGGCCATAGCGATCGTTGACGCGCTTGAAATGATCGAGATCGAACACCAGCAGGGCGGAAGAATGCCCTCCGCGGTGGATATCCAAATACGTCTGGATAAACTGCTGCGCGTACTCGCGGTTGTAGAGCCCCGTGAGCGGATCGAGCCGGGTCTGGCGGATCAGCTCGTCCTGCCGCATTTTGCGTTCGGTGATGTCGAGGAGCAGGCAGATGCACACGGGCTCTCCTTCCCCGTCCACAACGAGCCGCCCCTTTTCAAGGACCCAGATGACCTGCCCGTCTCCCTTTCTGATGCGGTATTCCTGCTCATAGCAGCCGTTCACGGCCTCGCGCCATGCGGTGCGGAAAAGGGCCACGTCATCGGAGCAAACAATGGCCTCAAGGCCGCCCGCCATCAACCCCTGGAAAACGTCCGGCTCATAGCCGAGGAAATGCAGCATCCCCTCGCTGATGTAGGCCAAGCGCCGCTCGTCGCCTCCGTCAGTAACGAAAAAGCCCCCCTCAAGGCTGGAATCGATCAAAGACATAAAATAACGCTGGCGGCGGTAGTCGGCCTCACGGCGCTGCTGCTCGTCAATGTCGGTATAGAAGCAGTACAGCACCTCATGACCGTTCCACCGCTCTTCCGCGCGGCAGGCGTCCAGGCGCACCCATATGTCGCTGCCGTCCTTCCGGCGGACGCGGAAAGGGATGCTGAACCGCCCGGTGGCTTTGCGGTTGCGGATCTCGTCGTTGCCCACGATCAAATCTTCGGCATACACAAAGTTGATGGCGCGATTGCCGAACTGGCCGCGGACTTCTTCCCGCGTATACCCGATCATACAGAAAAACTGATCATTGGCCTCAAGGATGGTGTACTCGGCATCGGCGGCGAGTTTCGCAAAACCGTTGAACACCACGGCGTGGCAGGCTTCCAGCTCGGCGTTCTTTTCCTTGAGCGAAACCACGCTTTGCTGAAGCTGCTCCTGAAGCTCATGGGAGCGGGTGATGTCGACGACTATGCTGACGATAACGGGCCGCCCGTCCTCGGAAATATTGCGCAATCCCCGGTCAAGGACCCAAATGTAGGACCCGTCCCGCCTGAGCATCCGATAGGAGACTTCATAGCTGTCAGTGACGGTCATCGACTCATTGACTAGAGTGTTGACGCGGTCGCGGTCGCCGGGATGGATACCGTTTTCAACCATCCCTCCCGTGTCCTCCACAAAATCTTCATACGAACTATATCCAAGGTACCCGAGGAGCTGATCGTTGATGAAATAGAGGGGGAAGCCCTTTTCGATATAGCCGCCGATAAGCCCGCCGGGAATGCTGTTTTTAAGCAGCTGGAACGCGCTGCGCCGGGACTGCGAGGAAAGCTCGTTCCCTTCCCCAAGGAAAGAGGTAGGGAAGAATTCGCCGTCCGGCTGTTCGCCGCTGGGAAGGGAGGCGTGGATGCCCTGGATGAGGCAGCGCCCATCCGGGACTTCGCCGCACATCGCGGAAATGCGGACGTTCACCCCTTTTCCGCTGGATGGATCGACGACGCTCATGTCACCGTCCGTATAGCACGCCTTGCCCGCTTCCACGGAATAGAGATTCCGCAGCTTTACGTCGAAGGAGCCCGGCGTGGCCTTGAACTCCTCGATAAGCAGCTCGCGGCAATCGCAAAAACCCTTGCCGGCACGTTCAAAATCTCCTGTCCCTATCCAGCGGATATCGTCAGCGAGGCAATCAAGCGTTTTATCCAGATCGCGTAAATGGAGGTAAGCATCAAAAAAACGGCGGACGACGTCCTCGGAACGGGAAGCGATTGTTTGCATAGGGGCACCAGATCAAAAAATATTTTGTGATCACTAGCCTGTGTCCCGAAGGGCGTCAAGGAGGCAAAAAGGCGCCTCAAACGGGAAAATACAGGCTCTTGAAGAGATTATCTTCCCACGAATGAATCGCGGTTTTTCGGATGTGGGACAGTTCCCCTTCGTTACACAGAGGCCCCAACAATAGGACGGCTGCGTAAAAGGAAGATGGAAAATGGTCACCTCCCTTACCATACAATCGTTTCCCGTACCGTTACCTTGACTGCAAAAACAGGTTACGCAGTATGATGCACATGCTCCAAGGAAGCATTCCAACCCCTTTAGTGAAAACCCGGCGAAAAATATAAAAATCCTCATATCCATAACGGGGGCTATGCCGTACGGAAAAGGATGGCAAACCCCGGCGCCCTCAGGCGGAGCGGGATAAGCCTGCCCTTATCGTTGGGCAGGAGTGGTACGGTTCGTCAGAATGACCGCCTGCGGCAATATGCCCTCCAGGATGAGGCTCCATACCCACCCTTTTTCGGTATATCGGCCACCGGGATACGGCCAAATGCCCTCCGCGATCCCCCGAAACACCTTCATGCGCAAGGGCTGTGAGGGCCTCCTCAGTATTTCAGAAAACAAAGGAGGACATAAGAAAGCTTCATCCGCCCACAGAAAAAGCAGAAGCCACCCTGCCCCAAACAGGAAAACGGCTGTGGATCAGCGCTTCAACAGGCCGAAGGAGTTCGTTTGGCAGGCCTTTCCCTTTTCGCCGAAAAATCCTACCCTTGGAAGAAAGGGCGCGGACGGCGCCTCCAACCTTTTTCACACAACGCCATGAAGACAGAATTCGAAACAGCCACAACGGATCTCGCGCGCCGGGTCCCGCCCCACAGTGTGGAAGCCGAGCGGGCCGTGCTCGCCGGACTGATCCTGCGCCCTTCCGCAATGGGGCAGATCGCCCCCATGCTGCACCCGGAAGATTTTTACCTGCCCGCGCATCAGACGCTGTACGCGGCCGCCCTCGGGCTTCACACCGATAACCGGCCAGTGGATCTCGTTACCCTTGCGGAACATCTGCGCGATCAAGGCTCGCTGGAACAGGCGGGCGGCGCGGCTTATATCGCGGATCTGGCGCAGTCGCATGTCAGCGCGGCAAACGCCGAGTATTATGCCAAGCTCGTACGCGACAAATCCATCCAGCGCGGGCTCATCGAGGCGGGGGCTAAAATCGTTTCGACGGGCTTCGACACTTCAAAGGATCTGGCCGGGCTCATCGACGAGGCCGAGCAATCCGTTATGGCGGTATCCAGCCGCACCAGTTCCGGCGGATTCCGGCCGGTGCAGGCGCTCGTGGGAGACGTGGTGGACGCCGTGCTCAAACCCGCAGAGGGGGGGATCACCGGGCTCGCTACTGGCTATCCCGAACTCGACGCCATCACACGGGGGCTCCAGCCTTCGGATCTGATCATCATCGCGGCGCGCCCTGCGATGGGCAAAACCGCCCTCGCCCTCAACCTCGCCATGCGTGCCGCCATCAGCGAAGGCGCGCCCGTGGGCATTTTCTCGCTGGAAATGTCCGAACACCAGCTTGTCCAGCGTATGATCAGCCTGTGGGGAAAGATTCCGCAGGAGCAGCTTTCCACAGGCCGCCTCAGCAAAGCCGAGGGAGCACGCTTCTTCGAAACCGCAGATCTGCTCCGGACCGCGCCGCTGTTCATCAACGAAACGCCCGCCATCAGCACTCTTGAACTCCGTTCACAGGCACGGCGGCTCAAGGCCGAGCACGGCCTCGGGCTCATCGTGGTCGACTATTTGCAACTTATGCGCTCTTCACGGCGCACGGACTCCCGTGAACTCGAAATTTCGGATATCTCCCGCTCGCTCAAGGCTATAGCCAAAGAACTCGACGTACCGGTCGTGGCCCTTTCGCAGCTCAACCGTAAAGTTGAAGAACGTAAAGACAACCGCCCCATGCTCTCGGACCTGCGTGAATCCGGAGCCATTGAACAGGATGCGGACATCGTGATCTTCCTTTACCGCGACGAGGTATACAAGCCCGATACGCCGAAAAAAGGCATCGCGGAACTTATCATCGGCAAGCACCGCAACGGGCGCGTCGGGACCGTAGAACTGGCTTTCCTGCCGCAGTACACCGCCTTCGAACCGCTTGCCAAGGATCGCTGATCGGCGATGGTGGATTCGGCAAGCGTACATTTCTTTTGAGAGGATACAGAAGCGTTGGGGAAGGGAGGCTTTTCTGCCCCCCTTCCCCAACGCTGTCACTTTGCATCTATCTCCCTTCCCAGAGGGTTCCATAAAGATCGAATTTCTGCCCGCAGCGTTCTGAAGTGTTTTCCCTTTGAAACGAGAGCTCGTTTAAAGAACAACGCTCCAGCCACTGTCTCTAGAGGCAGGCCACAATGTACGGCGTGTTTTTGGAAATGCACAAATCTCTCCCTCTCCTCGCATAACAACGACATGGGGCTTCCGGATGGCAGATGCAGCCGGATACGCCCAGGAACGGTTCCATCTTCTGTTTTTCATCTCTTTAGAGGAATCCTCTTTTTACAAAATATAAATTTTATCTTTTATTTTCAATGTATTAGCATAGATTCTTTCCGGGAGTCCCATAAAAAACAAAAATTATACTTGAAAAAGAATTTCAATTTCATTATTATCTTTTTATGGACGACGAGGAAACAGGCAGTATCCCGTCTCCAGTCAAGCTGTTGCCGAGAAATCGGCACAGAAGCCGGGAAGTGGTTGGCCCGGCTTCCCAGCCGGATGCCGATCCCCCCCCTCGGAAGCAGTCCTTCGGCATCCGGCAAAGAAATTTCCTAATACATGGGTGTTTCTCAGCTTCGCGTGTTCTCATTGCCTTTTCCAGCCAAAAAGAGCGAGTGTGCAAGGACAAAAACCGTTTCATCATGGAGTACATCATGAGCAAAGTACTGATTGTTTACGGCTCCACGACCGGCAACACGGAAGCTCTCGCGGAAATCCTCGGACGCCTTATCCAAGAAGCTGGGCATGAGACTACCCTCCTCAACGCCGCTGACGCCAGTGCACCCGGCCTTTGCGATGGATGGGATATGATCCTTTTCGGTTGTTCCGCATGGGGCGACGACGAAATAATCCTGCAGGACGACTTTGACGCGTTGTTCCAGCAGTTCGACCTCATCAACGCCAAGGGGCACAAAGTAGCCTGTTTCGCTACAGGGGACAGCAACTTCACATACTTCTGTGGAGCTGTCGACGTTATCGAAGCCGCTCTTGAACGACTTGGCGCGGATGTCATCGTTGAAGGCCTTAAAATCGACGGACAGGCCCAGTCCGACCAGCCGGAAATCCAGGAATGGACCAAGGCTGTCATCGAAACTCTGTAAGCGCTAAGAACGTCTTCCTTCGAAATGCTCGTTTCCTTACGAGCACAACGGGTCGGAGCCCTCTCAACCTCTTCGACCCAACCTCCTCCTTGCGCCCCGGTTCGACCGCCGAACCGGGGCGATACTTTTTCCCCGTCATGAGGTTCTTACGGTAGCATGGCCACCTCAAGCGGATCTCCTCTTTTATGCCGCCTTGCCACCGGATGAGGCTGTCTTGCCGTAATCCTTGACGTGCGGAATCTTCCGCGAGTGTGGTACGTCGAGCTTCTTGTACGCTGGCGCTCTTCAAGCACTCCCATCCCATACCGTTTCTCATAAGAGCTAAGAACATCTTCTCTGAGAGTGACTTTTCTTGAGCATACTGTTTCCACAGTCATTTTCATCAGTCAACGGCTGTCACTGACAACTTTCAACAGGTATCCATCCAGCGCGTTTCTCCGTCGGTTTCTTTGGACAAACTGTTTCTGGTCATCATCACCTGTTACCGCCAGACAACATCTGCAAACAGCAGTGGATGACTGACAATGATAGCTCCGGACTGGCACTGTCAGACATACAAAAACAATACGGCAAAATGGTCACGAATAAACTATATTATGTTAAAATAACAAACTTTATTTGCACAATGACAAACGCTGAAATACGGTAGAGAGGTGTCATCTCAAAGCGGAGGCCATAAATTTTTTCCATCCAAAACAAGTCGGCAAAATACTCGCTATTTTATCTTAATATATTGAAATATTATGTTAAAATGATTCAAAAAGATCATATTCCCTTATGTTTGATTCCCCTAAGCCCGCCGAGGGCTTAAACGGGAAAATTCTGAAAAGTTGTTCCAGGTGTCAACGAAAACAGCATGTTATCGATGATGACAGCTAAGGTGAGTTCGTGACGGATTATGACATGCATCAGTTGTCACATGGCTTTTCAGAAGAGAGGATGGAAGAGCATTGGGGGGCACCCATACGGCAATATGCCCACTAAATACATTTAACATACTGAAAAAATATTGTATATTTTATTAACACACAAAACGTTCAAACGTCCACTGGCAGAAGAGATATCCCATCACTGCCAACAGGAAAAACGGAGGGGAGCATATATTATAATGATGGAGCGCCAGTAAGGACTACGCGGCCATTCTTGCGCGTAAGGCGCCAGAGTAGCACATAAAAAAGGCCGCTTAACACGGCCTTCGCTTGTCTAGTCCTCTTTCCTGCGCCCTCGCCTCCGGGACGGGAGGGCTTCAGCTGTACGGTTGAGGATCACGATATTCCCCTTGGTCAAAATACTGGTTTTCTCCAACACCTTCTTTTCCGCCAGTTCCGCGATGGCGTCCCGAATCTGTCGGCGTGTTTCCTTTAACGGCGAACGCAGATCCATATTCAGCGCCAATGCCAGCGTGCGGATATCCCCCCGAAAAACAGGATTTTCCCTGTGCGACTGGCAGAAGCGATACATAGCCTTCGCAATGCTTCCCCTGATCTGAAAACGTTTGGCCACGTCAATCCAAGTGAGCCGATTGGCCACATACATTTCCCGGAAGAACGGGCTGATCGTTACTGAAATATCCCGTTCCGCATCATTTTTCCCGCGCAGGCGCAAATTCGAGATAATGTGCGTGAGGTCATAAAACGTCTCCTGCCCCCTTTCACGCACCACTAATTCTATAGTCCCGTGCGCGAGGCATGTGAGCCCAGTTACCAAGCGCGTATAATGGTTCTTTCCCGGCCTCTTATGCCCCATCAGACGCAGAATCGGCAGCAATGGGCCACGATACGTAAATTTTCCCGTACCGCTCTCCGGGAATGCCGAACGCACGGGTTCCGGAAAAGCCTCCACGCCGCCAGAAACATACGGCGCCTCGGGAAGATTTGGGGCGACGGGCACAAAACCTTCTTCCGTATCCTTCACGGGAAGTGCTCCTGCCGAACGAGCATGACGAGCCTCGGCCCCTTCCGCCCCGGATTCAATGATCGCCAGCAGAGCCATCAGCACATCCTCTTCCTCAACACTGAGTTTCGGCCCTGTATAAAGGATATCACCCCACGGCCCCGAAGAAATGCGTTCTTTAAAGAAGAAAGCCCCTGATGCCGCGATGCTGCCTTTTTCACGCGATGTGATATCGGGATCACGCATGAGAGCGTCCCGGCGTCCCTTTTCAAGGTTATTCATCGGAAAAAATGGCGAAACACGTGCAATACTGGTTGGATAGCCACACCAAAGCGAAGGGCGTTCCTCCTCCTTAGGAGCTGGCAGGGGTGCTGCGGCAGGGGCGCTCTCAACCGGGCTAGGCGCAGGGATAGGCTTTGGAGAAGCCGTCCTGACAACCTCGCACGCCACCTCTCGCGCCTGTTCACGAGCCAGCTCCTCAAGGCTCACAGGCGAGGGCCGTTTCCGCTCCTCAGGCGCGGCAAGCGGATGACAAGCTTTGGAGGAAGGGCTTCCACTTCTACGCCACTCTTCAATGATCGCAACGATAAACGACGGAACATCCTTCCAGTCGAGCGCATCGATCTGTGCGGCAAGCGTAGGATTATACAGCCTCAGGCGTTCCCGCTCCTCAGCAGAAAGAGGGGAGGGGACAGCCGTCTCAAGAAAGCCTTGCAACGCTTCACCCACGGATTTCATCTTATTGGTCATGGCAACATTCCGCATTAGAGCGCCAGCTTGCCATCCGGACGGCGCAAGAGCCGCCGGAAAGTGCTGAACCCCGGAGGTGCCGGGCACGCATCCATAGAAGAAAAAGGTGTCAAACTCCGCAAAAGGCCTTTCTTCCCTCGGCCCAGCCGTCCATTTCCGACTCTAAAAAACACTGATGGCGAGTATTGCCCGCATCCATTTACCGCTTTTATTGAGGATGATCATTGACTTTTTTTGAGTATCATGCAAAAAATTCGACACATCACACGCAAATTGGAGGATCTCATGGCAGCGAAAGTCATTGCTTTTGCAAACCACAAAGGTGGCGTAGGCAAGACCGCGAGCACTGTTAACGTAGCGTATTGCCTCGCTAAACGCAAACGCCGTGTGCTTGTTGTGGACTGTGATCCTCAGGGAAACGCGTCGCTGACCCTCGGAACCGTATCCCCATACGAGCAACCCCGCACAGTGGCAAACCTCTTTACCGGGCTCTCGTTTTCGGCAGCGGCCGTGCCTTCCAAATACGAAGGGCTGGATCTGATCCCTGCCAATCTGAACGTATACGCTACGGTAAGCACGCTTTCCAATTCCATCAAGCGCTTTTTCGGTTTCCGGCAAGCGCTCGATAAGGCAGCTCTGAACACCTACGATTACATTCTGCTGGATTGCCCGCCCACCATTGAGGGTGCGCTCCTGACCAATGCGCTTATCATTACGGACTATATCATCATTCCGGTTGGGGTTGAGGACACTTATGCCCTTTCCGGCGTAAGCCATCTTATCAAAGTTGCGGAAACCCTGCGCGCTGACACCGAATCGAATCTTGCGATCATGGGTGTACTGCTGACCATGTACGATGGCCGCAATAACGCCGCGAAAACCATCCGTAATGTGGCAATCGGGACCTTCGGCGAAGAAATGGTCTTCCGTACGACTATCCCCAGAAATACTACACTAAATAAAGCTGTTATGAGTAACCTTGCGGTCTGTGACTATGACGACGGTTGTTCTTCCTGCCGCAGCTATCGTGAGTTGGCACAGGAAATGGAAGCCCGCCTTGATCCCAAGAACGCATGATTATTCAAAGATGGGCATAGAATAAAAGATGCCTGTCTTGCAGTTTTATATTCCTAATTTTTCGGATTACAAGTTTACAATTGGTAACATTCAATTCTTTCCCGGAAGAAACAAAGTGTACACTTATGAGCCAAATTCTATTGCCCCCCGCACATGTTACCTGTAAGTAAAAATATCCTCTCGACAAGAAAAGGCTCCCTTCCTCTCCGTCCACTTTATCCTCTTCCTTCCGTAAGGAACTGACATGGCTAAGAAATCAAGCATGCCGGACTTTACCTTCGCTCTCGGTGCCGACCTTCGAGAAGCGGCCGCTAAGATGCGCAAAATGAGCCAGCCGCCGAAGCATCAATCTGCCCAGCAATCTGATGAGGCCATAGATGCCATGTCCGACGATGCAGAAATCACCGTCGAATCCTCAGCAGTAGAACCTCCCTTTGCTGAAGAGAGCTTAACGCCGCCAAGTTCTAATGCAACCATTGGCGTTGACGTTTCTTCAACAGATTTACCATATTGTGAAGAGTCGACCGTCACAATCGAACAATCCGTAGAGATTGCTGCACCTGTAGACTCTACTTGTTCTGTAACTGATGCCTTACAGCCTCTTGAAGGGACTACTTCCAAGTCCTCCCAAACGCCTGTACAGAAGGAAGTAGAGACTCCTGAGATACCTGCTGAATCCCCTGAAAGGGAAAATATGGAAGGAACTCCTCAGGTAGAGCTTTCTACTCTACTCACTGGAGGAGAGAAAACAGAACCTTTTCAGAGTCCTTCTTCTGAATCACGTTCAGTAGAGGCTCTAAACGCGGTTTGTGCACCAGAAACAGGTTCTGCGTACACTCTCTCAGATATTCAGGATGGACCTTCTGATATCCCCGTACAGGCAGCTCAAACCGGCTTGAATTACGATAAAAAACCGTCAATGACAGCTGATGATAGATATATACAGGAACCAACAGGGATAGACAGTAAAAAGCCGTCCATTACCACTATTCTTCCAAAAACATTCCGTACAGACATGAACTGTCACCGACAGTCTCAAGCGCTTCATGACAGTATATCAGCTGTCAATGACAGTTCTACGCCAAAACAGAATTACAAAGCCACTGCCCTCAGTTCTGATGAAGTAAAAAAGTCACCGGATGCAGCCAGCCGCTCAATGTATTCACAGCTATCTTATAGCCAGTCACAAACAGTCACTGACTATCAAGTTTATTCAAGTGCAATAACGGTGTCCCCTTATTCTGGCGGAGAGACTCCTCTTCCAAGAGATCCTTTTCAATCTAAGCCTGTTACCACTCCAAGATCCACCGTCGCACATTCTCCGTTGCAAGATGACAGCTTTAAATTGTCACAAGCAGTCACTACAGTAGAGGATGACCATAAACAATCTATTGGCTCTAGAAAAATTCAACAAGAACAGGATATAACCACACAACATGGTATCTCGCCGTCCATCATTGCGGCCACCCTTCAAGACGCCCATCTTGGCGGAGCCCGCCAGATCCTTTTAGATGCACTCACTGCGCTGAGGCAACAATCCCCTCAGGTCGTCGTTAACCTAAAACGTCTCGCTCCGGCTATCGGGCTTTCCTACGGCACCGTCCGTAACACCATCAGCCGCCTTGTACGTGAGGGTGTCATCTGTACTACACAAGTTCGCACGGGGGACGCTCATGGTGTGTGTGTTGAATTTATTGATGACAATCCATTACCGACAATGACTGCTTCTTCACGCACTAGACAGTCAATGCTCTATCAACAGCAGCCACAGACAGTCATAAAAACTGAGATACCCCCCTCTTTACCACTTGATGACACGAGTATATGGAATACGGATGGGGATCTTATCGCCATTTTGTGGCCCTTCGCAGCGGATGCCGGTTTCGGACCAGCCCATCTGGCACAACTGAAGCGTGCCTATCAGCTACAGGGATGGGAACCGGAAAACGTATCGCGGTGTCTGCGTTATCTTGATTGGGAACTTGCCAATGGCGTCTCATCAGGACCTGAACACGTCACCGTGTGGCTCCGCACCATGCAGCGGCAAGGGCACTATCCTCGTCCAGAAGGATATGTAGACCCTGAAGTTCTGCGTCTTCGCCAACAAGCCGACGAGGAACGCGAACTCGCTGAAGCCCGTACCCGCTTCAAGTAATTCCTTTCCCCTTTCTTTTTCTTACCGGAAGCAACACGATGTCCGTCATCTACGCAGGCATCCCATCCATGACTGTCCATTAGGGCATCATATTTTTATTAAAAACAGTTAATGACAGTTGTTGACTAATACGAACAGCTTCTGATTGTTTGTTGCATTACCTAAATCTCCAAAGCTTAACAAGCTGTTATGAGCAGTCATCAACACTACCATCAACAGACGCTGTCTGTTGATGGTAGTGTTATTTCTCATGAGGAGTCATTCACCTGAGGAATTTCCCACCACACACACACACACACACTCTCTCTCTCTCTCTCTCTCTCTCTCTCTCTCTCTCTCTCTCTCTCTCTCTGCTATTTTCTTCTTTAAGGGGCATTTTTGCTTTTTACTGGGAGAAAATATGCTCTTATTGAACTCCTTTGGAATACTGAAATCCTTATAGGGGGCTTCTGGCTATTGCTGCTCAAGAGTTTTGCGGTACCTGTGGTGGGCATTATGCCGTATTTCGGTGGGGGATTGACCGAGAATAGGTGGGCATTTAACCGTATGGAAGAAACCGTTTTGCCGAAAGTGGGCATTATGACGAATAGGGAAAATGGAATTTTCCCATTTTGGCTCAGCCCATTTTTTCTAGAGCAGAGAAAGGGGTTGTTATTTTTTGGAGGAGGATATTTGTATTTGGAAAAAAATATGTTACTCAAGAGTAAAATATGAACAGCCTTTGCTGTACATCTTGCCTACGCCTTGGAGGTAGACAGGGCATGGTATAGGCTTCCCCCCGGAATGGGAGGCTTGCGCATCGTACATTGAAGGTAATCCCTCTCTAGGAGACGGACAGTAGACCCACTGCGGTAAAGAGAGGCGAAACGTCCAGAGCGCAGGGTTCTATTGATGCGGTTTAGAAAAACACTTCTTAGTTATATCTCTCCGCAGGGAAGCCTAAAAAAGGCGAGGAAGCGTATGTTTCCCCGCCTTGGTGTTTTTTCCGGTTCTGTCCGTTATTCGCCGTATACGGCATACCCGCCTTTACCACGGTGCTTTTTGAGATGATAAAGGGCTGCGTCGGCGTGGGAGAAGAGGGTGGGGTAGTCTTTACCGTGCCGGGGATAGAAACTGATGCCCATACTGACCGAGATGCGGTAGCCATTGGGGTAGTCGATCTCGGCAAGACGGGCAGTGATCTGGCGGCAGCGGTTTCGGATGACATTTTCGTCCAGGGCGTCGCGGGCAAAGACAGCGAATTCGTCCCCGCCGATGCGTCCAGTGATGTCCGAGGAACGGAACCCGTCACGCACCACTGAGGCGACGGTGAGGATTACCTCGTCCCCGAACAGGTGGCCGTACGTATCGTTCACATTTTTAAAGTCGTCGATGTCCACGATGATCAGGGCATGGGTGCCCTCGGAGAGCATATCCTCGGCAAGCTGCTTAAAAGTCATTTTGTTGTAAAGGCCGGTGAGCATGTCCGTCTGTGCTTCTCGGCGCAGGCGGTCTTCTTCAAGCTTTTTGTCGTTGATGTTTGATAACCTGCCGATGACATTGGTGGGCTTGCCGGCGTTATCACGCAGGACTTTGAAACAGATCGTAAACCATTGGTACGTGTTTTCCGAGGTCAATAACCGCGCATCGAACCGCATAAAATCGTCCTCCGAGAGCTCGGTGCTCTTCGTACTGGGGAGGAGATGAAGATCGTCAGGGTGGATAATCTCCAAGAAGTGCTTGTCACGCAGGTAATGTTCAATGCTGCGCGGGCGGTTGAACAGTTTTTCAAAGTTCGACGAAAAGGTAAGGGTATCGGTGGCGATATCCTGTTCAAAGAGGATTTCTTCTGTGATTTCAGTGACGACGTTATACCGTTGCTGCTCCATTTCAAGAGCGCGGATGATATTCTTTTGCTGGGTGATATCTATAAAGACGCCCTGAAAGAGAGGGTACCCCTCCCACTCGCCAACACGTTTGGCCCGCAGGTAGATCCATGACGTCCCGCCGTCCTTGCGCAGAATGCGGTATTCCGCCTTGAGGGAGTCATTTTTTTGGGCGTGTTCACGGAAGGTTTTGAGCATGGTCAACCCATCTTCGGGATGGACGACGTTGATCCCACGGTTCCCAACATCGCGGGCGTAGTCTTCCCGTGTACGGCCTGAAAGGGCATAAAATCCGGTGTTCGCCCAGATGACGCGGAACGAGTCGTCGAGCGCGAAACGGGCCACGCCGCCGTCCACGCTGTCGATGAGCGCTTGCAGTTCCCGGTAGGTGCTGGTGGCCCGTGCGCGGGCTTCTTCGGCCTCGCGGGTCTGACGGTTAGCTATTTCGAAGCTGTTCTTGAGTTTGCCGACCATCGTATTGAGAGCCGAAGCCAGTGCGCCGAGCTCATCGTTCCTGCGGATATTGAAGGTCTGGTCGAGATTGCCCTCCGCCACGCTTTCCGCAAACTGGACTCCCTTGCGCATGGCCGCGACCACGCGGCAGACGACAAGGAACATAAAGAACAGCGCAATGCACACGGCGGCAAGGGCCACGGCGACCGTGCGGTCGCGCATGAGCTGAACGTCGGACATCATGAAATCGCGGGAGACGGTGGCTATGACGGTCCAGCCGTTGGGCAGCGTATTGAAGGTGCTGTAATAGGCCATGCCGTCGCGTTCGTTTTCGAAGGATCCGGCTCCACCGTCGGATATGGGCTCGAGTATGGCCTGTTCGATCATGGCATTGCCGATCATTTTCTGCCTGTCGGGGTGGAGGATGATTTGCCCATTGGGATCGACGACATAGACGATCCCTTTCCCGTGCATGGTCACCGGATCGATGGTATGGGAAGCGATGTAGTCCATGTTGATGGCCCCGACGAGCACCCCCGAGACTTCGCCGTTCACAAAGACGGGTTCGCCGAGGAAAAAGGCGTAATACCCTTTGGTACGCGTGATGAGCGGTCCCTGCACGGAACTTTTGCCGAGCATGGCCTCACGGTAGTACTCCCTGTCGGAGCGATTCTGTCCTTCGCCCATGTTTTCCGTGGAGGCCTCGACCGTCCCCCTGTTTATTGAGAAAAATAAGGGATTCCACATAATTATAGATAGCGACGCTTTGGTTGATCTGCTCAAGGAAGATCTTTTGCTCCGGTGCGCTGCGGTCTGGTTTTTTTTGAGTGAGGAGCCATTCGGCGTATTGCTTGACGATCTGCCGCTGTGCGGAAAGACGCATGTAGTTGCGGGTGGATTCGAGCATAAACTCTATTTCACGGCTGACCGCTTCCACCACAGTGGCTTCGATGGTGACGATGTTGGATGAAACGATTTTTTTGGCGTTGTCGTAGGCGCTCCCGGCCACGAACGCCAAAGCGATGCTCATAATCAGGGCAATGGGAGCGAGCATCCGGGTTGTAAGCGACATATGTATCCTTTCGGGGAATTCAAAAAAAGCGTTCAGGGCACGAAAACTTTTTTGTGGTCTATCCCCCTATCGACAAGTGATTTTTAGAAACGTATTTTCTGTCAAGATAACGTCTGCCCATTGTTTTTGTCCAGATTTTCCTGCGCCCAATCCGGGTGTCGGCTCCGTTTCGGTTGAAAATGGAAAAAACGTTATGCAGCTCTGGAGGCCTTCCGCCTCAGGCAGAGGAAATATCATAAAAATGGGCCTCATCCTGATGATGAAGCCCATTATGTTGCTAATCGGTAAAAAATAAAAAAGCCGTTTCGGTATAGCAGAAAAGGAGGCTGAGGGAATCCGGCGGCACATGGTATTTACGATTGAATCCGGAATATGCTTCTTATATCACACTCAGATCCGGAATTCCACACACCTGGGGAACCTAAAAAATCTTCACGCTTGAGCGTGCTGTGCCGCCTTTCGGCGTGCCGCCCTTTCTTTTTCATGTTCCGGAAGAGGCCCGCCGGTCTTCAGGACGAGATGGCACAGGCGTTCCTCTTCCTCAAGACAGGATTCCACTTCTTTGGAGAGCGCCTCCCTGAGGCTGGAAAAGGGGAGGGCCTTGTGCTCGACGCGATAGATGGTGCGGTCGAACTGGGCGTTGCTCACGCCGACGATGAACAGTTCACCGGCGCGGACTTCCCGCTGCACGATGCGCGGGGAGAGGCAGGAGAGCATACCCGGATTGTGGAGAACCTGCTTGATGGAGTCGTTGTGCTCGAATTCCAGAAGGATCTGCGGGCGCAGGCCGCGCGGGGTAAGCTGGCGCAGAAACGTTTCCCGCGTTCCCGATCCCGGTTCGCGCAGCAGCCAATGGCGGTCGAGCAGAGCTTCGATGGGATATGGCCCGGCCTCGGCCAATGCCTTGTCCGCAGTGACGATCACAAGGGATTCCTTGGCGAGGGGGGTGATTTCCACGGCGAGGTTGTGGACGTCCCCTTCCACGAACCCGACGTCAAGCAGGCCGTGTTCCACATGGCGCACGATATCCGCCGTATTCCCCGACTCACATTCGATTTCGACCTGATGGTGCCGCATCTTGAAATTGTACAGCACTTGCGGCAGCACGAAGTCGGACAGCGTAGTGGACGCGCCGATGCGGATCTTGCCCGCCAGTTCGTCACTCGCCACCAGCGCGAGCACATTCTTGAGCTGGTTATACAGCGGGGCCAGCCGTTCTTCGAGCAGCCGCCCCTTGTCATTGAGCCGGATGCCCCGGCCCATGCGATCGAACAGCGAAACCCCCAGTTCAGCTTCGAAATCCCGGAGCGCGCTGGAGACCGCCGCTTGCGATATGAATAGCTTGGCCGCGGCGTCCCGCATGTTCGGCGTCCTCGCCAAGGCCAAAAAAATTTCCAGATACCGAAGCGTCATGAACCCCTCCTGTCTGCTGTCGGTTGTCTGCGGCAAACCGCAACGCCATTCTTCCGTGGTAACGGATCCGTTATGAGACGGCAACCGGATTGCACCGCAACATATGGAAGATGTTTATTTTTTCCCATGCCTTTTTCGGCAGGGTTACGCTGTTGAGGAGTGTTTGGACGTCTCCTTGAAAGAAGCCCCGTATATGCCCTCCCGTGCTTCATTCAGGAACATGTTCATGCAACATCATTAAATCACATTTGTTTTTCGTCAAGCGGCGAGAATGTGCCGTCGGATGTTGCCCGGACAACATTTGTTGCACGTTCTTTTGTGAACGCCGCCGGCGTCCTCCTTCCGTTTGATTCGGCCCCGTCCCGGTACGGAAAGTCAGGCTCCGTGCTGCAAAGAAAAAAGACAGGAGGGGCATTCCTGTCTTTTATGGGAAACTCTGTATGGAGGGTAACGCGTTCGGGAAGAGGGGCCGCAAAGGTTCTGAAAAGGGGAGGGGGAAACGTTTCAATGAACGCTTCCCCAAAAATCTGATACTTTGCCCGTCCGCGCTAGAAGTTGAGGGAGAGGATGAACCGGGTCACGAAATAGCCGCCGCCGATGAGCCACAGGGCGAGCACGCCCGCGAGGAGGAAAGGCTTGGGGCCGACCATGCGGACCTTTTCGAGGCTGGTTTCCATGCCGAGGGCGCACATGGCCATGGTGAGCATGAAGATATCCAGCGAATTGATGACGCTGACGGCCTGCTTGGGGATGATGCCAAGCGAGTTGATGCCGATGCACGCGATGAACAGGACGGCGAACCACGGGAAGCTGCTGAAATTATAGGTGCCGTAGGAAGGCACGCGGCTTTCCTCTTCCGTCTTTTCGGGGAAGCGGTTCAGCCAGAAGCCGAGGCAGATGAGCAGGGGAGCGATCATGATCACGCGGAGCATCTTGACGATGACGGCAGTGTTGCCCGCATCAATGGAAATGGCCTGTCCGGCGGCTACGGCGTGCGCGACCTCATGCAGGGTTCCGCCCACGAACATGCCATAAGCCTTTTCGCTCATGTCGAGGAAGCCGTGGCTGTACAGGAAGGGATAGACGAACATGGCGATGGTGCCGAAAACCACGACCGTGCCCACGGCGATGCTGCTTTCGTAGGATTCGCCCTTAACCACCGGTTCGGTGGCGAGTACGGCGGCGGCCCCGCAAACGGAGCTCCCGGCGGCGGTGAGCAAGGCAAGGCGGCGGGGCAGGCCGAAGACCTTGATCCCGAGCCAGGTTCCGCCGATAAACGTGCTTGTCAGCATGATGGAGCTGATCGCCAGCCCGTTGAAACCGACGAGCAGGAGATCCTGAAAGGTGAGGCGGAAACCGTAGAGGACAATGGCGACGCGCAGCAATACTTTGGAAGAGAACAAGATGCCGGGCAACCAGTAGACCGGAAGATGCAGCCGGAGCGTATTGCCGTAAATCATGCCGAGCACGATGCCCACGATGAGCGGACTGATGCCCAAAAGAGAAATGTAATGCCACTGCGAAAGCTGATAGGCGGCGCTGGCGAACAAGATGACAAACAGGACGCCGTTCATGAGCTGCAGATGGTATCCGTTTCCAATGGCTTTTTCCGACTGCATGGGGGAACTCCTCGCGGTTTGTGGATGAAGTGCGGACTTTGTATTGTCTGTCTAGCATCATCCCGAGCCGGAAAACAAACGGATAAATCGTATCGGTTCAATAAACGAAACTGTTCAGTATCTCATCGAGAGCATTGATTTATCTGTGATATGCGTCACAAAATGGGAAAAGAATTCCTGAATCCCCGCCACACGAAACGGCACAAAAAAAGGCCGTCCTTTCGGACAGCCTTTTAGTGCCGTAGTAGCGTTTTTGTCGTTCGATACATTAGATCTCCTTAATGGTACAGTAGACGCGGGTAATGCCTATGGCCAGAACGATGAAGGGGAGTAAGGTGAAGAGGGACTGCATGTTCATGATAACTCCGGGTGTTAGTTGGTCTGGATGGCACGGGCTATGTTGCACGCGAAGAAGAGGGTTGTAACAAGGAGGACGAAAAGAGACTGGCTGAACACGGGCGATTCCTTTAACGGTTAGTTGCCCCGCACGGAGCGAATGACGGAACAGGCAAGGATGACGGCCGTGACGAGAAGAACAAGGGCGGACTGAGCGATCATGATGGGCCTCCCGGGCGGATTGCGGTGTATTGTTGTCTTGCCTTACATATCGCGCATGGTTTTGTAGAGGCTGCACGAAAGCAATACGGCGACGGTGAGCATGACGATGGCTGACTGTACAAACATAGCTGCGTTCCTTCTGTCTGGTTGATATTTTCTTTTACATTTCCTTCATGGCGTGAAGGAGACTACAAGTAAGGATCAATGCGACGTTGAAAATAATCAAGGAGGACTGGGCAAGCATGTCTGTTCTCCGTACCATTTATTTGTGAAAGTTTTTACATTTCCTTCATGGCACAATAACCACGAACCAGACCGACGAGAACGAAGGCGACCGTGAGGAGAATGAGCTTGGACTGCATATCCATGATGAACCTCCAAAGAAAAGTTGTTGTTCGTTGAATGTACGTTTACCACTCCCTGCTGTTCAGATACAAACGGATAAATCAGATTGGATTGACAATGAGAAGTTATCAATCCACCGTTCAAATCTTATAACCTTTAATATACTGTAATCATTGATATGTGAGGCCATATGCCGACGATGCTCGTGTTGGGGGCGACCTCTGGCATAGCCCGGGCTACAGCCCGGGCGTTTGCGGGTTCCGGTTGGACATTGCAGCTTGCCGGAAGGGATATCCAGCGTCTTCAGGAAGTTGCGGATGACTGCGGTGGGGCGTCGATCTTTCCGTTCGACGCGCTCGATCCGGCTTCGCGTTCCGCCTTGTGGGGGCTTTTGCCGTCCTGCCCGGATGCGGTGTTGTGCGCTGTGGGGTTGCTCGGGGATCAGGATTGCGCGTGCCGGGACCCCAAGGCGGCACTCCAGGTAATAGAATGTAATTTCAATGGGTTGGTTCCCGTGCTTCTGCAGGCGGCGGAGGCTTTCGAAGCGCGCGGTTCCGGCCTTCTCATCGGGCTGAGCTCGGTGGCGGGGGATCGCGGAAGGGCTTCGAACTACGCCTACGGTTCGGCGAAGGCGGGTTTCTCGGCGTTTCTTTCCGGCCTGCGGGCGCGGCTTTGGAATTCCGGGGTTCGCGTCCTGACGGTCAAACCGGGGTACGTTGCCACCGGAATGATCGCCGGGCGGCGTCTTCCTTCCTGCATCGTAGCCTCGCCCGAGCTCGTCGCCCGTGACATCCTCCATGCCGTCCGTACAGGCCGGGACGTGCTCTATACTCCCGGCTGGTGGCGGCCCCTTCTCGCGTTGTACCGCGCCCTGCCGGAGTGTGTGGCGAAGCGTTTGAAGCTGTAGGAGAAGAGGGCAGGGCGGGGAGAGGAAGATTGGGAGGGGAGGAGAAACCTTTCTGGAGAAAGGTTTCTCCTCCCCTCCCAAACCCACC
>OGZE01000592.1_pt1 | contig 27006 bp, 18 predicted proteins | sample 1576731 | NCBI WGS metagenome assembly OGZE01 (sample SAMEA3541503, study PRJEB24748) | human gut metagenome | biome: human gut; feature: human-associated habitat; material: faeces | place: China | collected 2012 | reverse complement strand
TAATTTACTTCTGACCTGCAAGTCGCCGCCCATCAGCTGCACCAGATTGCGGCTGATAGACAGTCCCAAACCCGTTCCCTGCTGATTATCGCGCTTACTGTTTTGCAAAGCCTGCTCGAAAGAGCCAAAAATACGTTCCAATTCATCTTCCGCAATACCGATACCGGTATCCTTGACGCAGAACAACAACTGCGCCTTACCATCTTCAACAGAGCTTTCCTGAACGGTCAAAAGGATATGTCCGCCACTTCTGGTAAATTTATAGGCATTGGATAGCAGATTAGTCAAAATCTGTTTCAGACGCAGCTCGTCCCCAATAAAGTTACTGTTGAACAAGCAGCTTTCCATTTTCAACGACAGGCCCTTGCCCTCTGCCATCATTAAAAAGATATTTTCAAGCTGCTTTGTAAGCGCGTTCAGCGAAAAGGGCTTAGTCTCAATACGCATCTTCCCGTTTTCTATTTTCGACATATCCAGAATATCGTTGACCAGTGACAGCAAAAACTTCGCTGATGAATCTATCTTACCAAGACTGTTTTTATCAGCTTCCGAGCTTTTGCCGGAGAGCTTCATAATATTCAACAAGCCAATGATCGCGTTCAGCGGTGTCCTGATCTCGTGACTCATCCGCGAAAGAAACTCCGACCGGATTTTCCCAATAGCTTCTATCTCCTGCAGCTTGAAATGCATGACCTCGCTTTTCATCCTGAAGCGAATATACAGGAAGAAGATCAGGCACAGCATCAGAATAAAGCTGGCAAAAACTACGGCTGCCAAAATCGGGTTAGAATAGAACAGAGTCTTAACGGACATTTTACTGACGCCGACTGATAAAATGTTATTCGATAAAATCTCACTGGTCTTTTCATCAGTCAAATTGACGATACTTTTACTTAAAACCGAATATAACCGGACGCTGGCATCCGGCGGCAGGCCTATGGACAGATATATTTTGGGGCTGTCGACCATCGGTGCCAAATTAGCGTAATAATCGTTCATATACAGGCTTTCCACTGCATTGGCCGGAACTCTTGTGAAATCAGCGTCACCTGAGTCAACCGCTTTTAAGCACTGCTGATAATTATCGTAGTACAAAATCTCACCGTAATCGAGTTGCCGGGAAGGATTAGCGCCCTTGACAACGGCGACCCGATTCTGGCATTTGGAAATTGGGCATCCTTATTACGCAGAATAATAGAATTGAGCGCCATGTAGCTTTTTGTCAAAAGCAAACCCTGTGAATTAGCAGTAGTATTTTCATTGGTAAAATACCCCAGCAAATCAGCCCTGCCATCTTTTACCATATCTATGGCTTTCTCGTAAGACGCTGCCGAAACATATTCAAACTTCAAACCCTGCTGCTGGGAGATCAACGCAAAAATATCTAAAACAATGCCTTTATCGACACCATCCTTTTTGTAATAAAAAGGAAAACACTCTTCCGGCAACGCAACCTTCAGTGTTTTGCTCTTTTTAACAAAGGCCAGCTCTTCCGGAGTCAAATTAGCGGTATTATTATATTCATGAATAGAATATTTGGCAAAAGTCTCTCTGGCAAAGTTAGGATTGACGCTGTAAACCTTTTTGATAGCCTGATTGAGCTGCTCACACAGCTCCGGGTCTTTTTTATAAGCGACGATATAATAAGGCTCAGAATCAAACTCGATCGCGACATTATACTTGTCCTTATCGAAAATATCGTTACCTAAAAGCAGATCGACCTCTTTATTATCAAGGCTTTTATTATAAGCCTTATCATTGTCATAGTACTTTAATTCGCAGCTTAGGCCATAAAAATCCAAAATATTCTGCAGCCGTCTGATTTTACTTTCAGCACGGCGAAAAACACCGATGGATTTATCATTCAAAGTCCTTAAGTCAAAGCTTTGGATCTCCTTATCATCTTTAGCAAAAAACAATAATGATTTATTATGACCGGCAATATAATCAGGAAAATAGCAGTTGTCCAATATATGTGCCGATGGTGTTTTAAGCATGCCGCCCATAATATCGACTTCACCCGCATACATGGCGTCAAAAAGAGGGCTCAACTCGTCGGTAACAAACTCATATTCCCAGCCCGTATATTTGGCAATTTCCATCAGCCAGTCAAAAACAACGCCGTCACGGCTCCCATCCGGATAAGTGACAGAAATAGGATAGGCCTGCGGAAACGCTACCTTGATCACTCTTTTTGACTTGAACGGTTCGACAGCAAAACATTGCGCACTTACAAGCACTAACAGCAACGCCAGCCACAACCAGCCGCTTTTCAGGCATTTTTTTAATGTTATTTCCATGATCGTTAATTCTCCATTAAAGATTGCGTTATGTCTGCCAGACACACTCATCCTATTATAATTAATGTTTAATTTTTTATTTATATTCTATCAAAATTACCTTTTATTATCAATCAATAATTTTTTATTGTATAAAAATATAAGCTTTTTCATAATGAAATACGCCGCCCACCAGATAAAACTCTGATGGGCGGCGTATTTTATTATTATTTGCGGGTTAAAACTATCTTGATAGTAGTGCCTTTTTCCAGCTCACTGTCAAGTTCGATGTGTCCTTTATGGAACATCACCCCATGCTTGACGATGGACAGGCCTAAACCTGTACCGCCGGTTTCTTTAAAATGGCTTTTATCGACCCGGTAAAAGCGTTCAAAAACCCGCTCCCTGTCGGCCAGGCTGATACCGCAGCCCGTATCACTGAAGGTCAGCACCGCCTCGCCGGGCGCTACAGCCACATTAACTTCAACACTGCCGCCTTCACGGTTGTATTTGATACCGTTATCAAGCAGGTTATATGCTACTTCGCACAAAATCGAAGGCACACCTTCGACCTCCGCTTCACAACCACTGATACTGATAGTGACGTTTTTCTTTTCCGCCTGGCTTTGCAGACGCAAAGCCGTTGCTTCCAGCAGTTTTTTCAGCTCCACGGTTTCAATATTATTGGCGCTGCCAGCCGCTTCATCTAAACGCGACAGCTTCATAATGTTGTCGATCAACGTTATCAGATGGCCGGCCTCGCTGTAGATCTTTTCCATGAAGCGCTGTTTGTCGCCTTCCTGTACCAGGCCGTTCTTCATGATCTCGGCATAACCCAGAATAGACTGCAAAGGAGTTTTAAGCTCATGGGAAACATTGGCAGAAAACTCGCGCCGCAGCGTTTCCGCAGCCATTTTTTCAGTCACGTCAAAAATCAAAAGTACGCTGCCCTTACCGCCAACGCTGCTGCCGCACAGCTGGTAATAGCGTCCATCCTTCTGGTATAGCTTTTCACCACTGCCGCTGTCGGCAACCTTTTGCAACAGTTCCTGTACTTCCTGTCCACGTTCCAGCGTCAAAATATTTTTGCCCAGGGCTTCCTCACCCTGAATGGCAAATAATTTAGCAGCGCTGTCGTTAATGGACAAAATATTCTGCCTATCGTTAAGCAGTATCATCCCTTCATTCATATTCTGGGTGATAGCTGTCATTTCACTTTGTTTCTGCCGCAGCTGGCGCAGGCCTTCCGTTACCAGCTTCTGCTGCTGAGAAATACGGGTCAAAAACGGCGCCAGTTCGTCGTAAGTATCGTTTTCCAAAGGATGCTCAAGATCGACCTCGTTTAAAGGCAACACCATCTTATCGGTGATGCGGCGTGCCAAAACCATCGCTACTAAGGCTACCAACAACACCACGCCTATCATATAAGGGATATTGCCAGCTACCGTGCTAAAAACAGAAGCTTCCGTACGCGCTACACGCAGCACATTACCGTTTTCCAATCGCAAAGCATAGTAGACGGTTTTTTCCGACAGGGTATCGCTCATACGGTCGGCCAGTCCTGCGCCGCCTGTCAAAGCCTCCTGCACCTCTTCCCTGTCTTTATGGTTCAGCATTTTTTCGGCAGCTACATAATTGTCATACAGCACCTTACCGTCAGGAGCGATCAGGGTGACCCTGGTCAGCTTGCTGCTTTCGGACGACAGTGCCTGTAAATAGCTGCTTTCGCCCTGCTCTAGCCCCATTTTGATATAAGTCGCTTCCTGCCTCAGATCACGCTGCATCGTCGTCATCGAACCCTGATACATGATGACAGCGATCAGTACCGACGCTGCGACAACTGCCGCCGTCGCCAAAAATAACAGGCCCTTGAAAATTTTATTTCTCATATCCTGCTCCTATACGGTAGCCCACGCCCCGCACTGTTTCCACCAGCACGCCTGCCTGCCCCAGCTTCGCGCGCAGCGTACGCACATGCACGTCTACGGTACGGGTCTCACCGGCAAAATCATAGCCCCAGATATCCGTCAGCAGCTGCTCACGGGTAAACACCTGCCCAGGCCGCTCCAAAAGCTTATGTAAAAGTTCAAATTCCTTAAAAGTCAAAACAACTTCCTGACCGCTGACGGTAACACGATGCTGACCTATCTCCATCACTAGCTCTCCGGCAACCAGCCTGCCCTGCTTGTCGTCCTGTTTATAGCGGCGCAGTACGGCTTTCACCCGCGATACCATCTCCATCATCCCAAAGGGCTTGGCGATATAATCGTCGGCACCGTTATCCAGCCCGTGTACCTTATCGAACTCCGAACCCTTGGCCGTCGCCATGATCACCGGAACCTGTGCCGTGCGTTTATCATTGCGCAGATTCTTCAGCAGGGTAATGCCGTCGTCGCCGGGCAGCATGATATCCAAAAGTATCAGCGTCGGCTTGGCACATTCCAGCGCTTTAAACAGCTCTTCGCCGCTGCCGACGCCTAAAGCCTTAAAGCCGACTGATTGCAGGGTATAAACTTCCAGTTCGCGAATATTAGGATCGTCCTCCACGCAAAAGATCATGCACAGTATCCTCCTCATGTGCTCCGGTAATCATAAACAGCACCCACTGGGAAATATTTACGGCATGATCGCCGATCTTCTCAAAATATTTGGCGATCATCAGGTAATCAATAGCCTGCTCACCGCTATCCTGCGTGCTGCGGATGATTTGGATCAATTCTTTTTTTGCTTTGCTGAACAACTCGTCCACTACGTCGTCGTCGCGTTCTACCTGCTGCGCCAGGCGCAGGTCGCCTTTCACAAAAGCATCCAGACTGGTACTGACCATCTTTTTGGCCGCTGCCGCCATCTGCTGTAAAAGCGTAGTGTCGTAGTCCCTGCCAAATTCCGCCTTGCCCAGTATCTCGGCAACATTGCCCGCCTGCTCGCCGATACGGCTCAGGTCGGTAATCATTTTCAGCGCCGCAGATATCTGCCGCAGGTCGGAAGCAACAGGCTGCTGTTTTAAAAGCAGGTTGATACAAATATTCTCCACTTCCCGCTCTTTTTCCTCTGTGCGCTTGCCTAAAATTACAATTTCTCTGTTTAAAGCATCGTTATCTTCCTGCAAAGCCTGCGTCACATGCTCCAACGCATTCTCGCATAAGGTTCCCATAACTATCAGTTCCGTATTCAGCAGCTCCATCTGAGCCGCAAATCTGCTCCGTACCATCAGCCAAACCTCCCTGTAATATAATCCTCGGTCTTTTGCTCATGCGGATTTGAGAACAAAGTATCAGTATCATTGAACTCTACAACCTCGCCTAAAAGGAAGAAGGCCGTTTTATCGGAAATACGCACCGCCTGCTGCATATTATGCGTAACGATGACGATGGTGTAATTCTGTTTCAGCTCTAACGCCAGATCCTCTATCTTCAAGGTCGATATCGGGTCAAGCGCCGAAGTCGGCTCGTCCATCAGCAGCACCTCAGGCTGCACGGCCAAAGCGCGGGCGATACACAGCCTTTGCTGCTGGCCGCCCGAAAATCCTAAAGCGCTTTTATCAAGACGGTCTTTGACTTCGTCCCAGATAGCCGCCTTGCGCAGCGCCTCTTCTACCATATCATCCAGCTTGGCCTTGCCCTTGACGCCGTGGGTACGGGGCCCAAAAGCAATATTGTCATACACGCTCATGGGGAACGGGTTAGGCTTTTGGAACACCATGCCAACCCGCTTGCGCAGCAGATTAACATCGTCGTTGGCATAAATATCATCGTTATCAAGCAGCACCTTGCCGGTGATGCGGCAGCCTTCGATCAAATCATTCATCCTGTTCAAAGATTTCAGCAGCGTCGATTTACCACAGCCCGAAGGGCCGATAAATGCCGTGATCTCCTTTTCCGGGATCTGCATATTGATATTTTTCAGCGCCTGGAACTCGCTGTAGTATAGATCTAAAGTTTCGATAGCTATTTTTGTGTCCATCTTATTTTCCCTTCATCAGTTGTTTAGCCAAACGGCCCGACAAAGCATTGATCGCGATAACGATCACTACCAGGATCACCGCCGTCGCATAAGCCTGCTTCATATAAAGGCCCTCGCTGGCCAGTACATACATATGCACCGCCAAAGTACGGCCCGATGACAATACCCCGTCAGGGAGCGCCGCCACCGTGCCCGATGTATAGATAAGCGCTGCCGTTTCGCCAACTATCCTGCCAATAGCAAGGATAATGCCCGCCAAAATACCGGGGACCGCCGAAGGCAGGACTACGGCAAAAACCGTGCGCAGCTTGCCTGCACCCAGCCCGTAGCTGCCTTCACGGAAACTATCCGGAATAGCCTTCAGTGCCTCTTCAGTCGTGCGCATGATGAGGGGTAAAATCATGATCGCAACGGTACAGGCACCGGCCAAAAGCGAGTAGCCCCATTTTAAATAGGTGACGAAAAACAACATGCCGAACAAGCCATACACGATCGAAGGAATACCGGCCAAAGTATCGGCAGTGACCCGCACTACACCTACCAGCTTATTGCCCCGGCTGGCATACTCAACCAGGTAAACGGCGGCAAAAATACCCAGCGGTGTGGCGATAGCCAAAGCCAGCAGCACCATCAGCACAGTATCCACCAACGCCGGAAACAGTGACACGTTTTCGGAATTATAATGCAGGGCAAACAGACTGGCCTCGATATTAGGCAGCCCCTGCCACAAAATATAGCCTAATAAAAAACTCAGTACCAAAAAAGTAGTCAGCGCCGCAGCTATCACGCAGCCCAGCAAAAACAGCGACAACGGATCGCGGCCGCATTCATGCAGCTTACGGTTCAGCTGCGCTTTAAAATCCGTCATTGCTGCACCACCTTCCCTTTCAAGTACGAGAACGTCAGATTGATGATCAAAATGAACACAAACAGTACTACTGCCGTCGCTATCAAAGCATCACGGTGCAGGTCGGCGGCGTAGCCCATCTCGATAACGATATTAGTCGTCATCGTGCGCACGCCCTCCAAAAGCCCTGCCGGCATCCGGGCCTGATTGCCCGCTACCATGATCACCGCCATGGTTTCACCTACGGCGCGTCCCATACCCAAAATGACCGCCGCCATAATGCCCGACTTAGCCGCCGGCACGATGGTAAAAAAGACGCTGCGCACATGCCCTGCGCCTAAAGCCAAAGCGCCCTCATAATAGCTGTTGGGCACAGCCCGCAAAGCGGCCTCGGCCACGCTTATCAGCGTCGGCAAAATCATCATGCCCAGCAGCAGCGAAGCCGTCAGCATACTGCTGCCCGTACCGCCCACATGCTCGCGTATCAGCGGCACCATCACCACCAATCCAAAAAAGCCGTAAACTACCGAAGGGATACCGGCCAAAAGCTCTACCGCCGGTTTCAGTACATTATATATCTTATCCGGGCAAAAGCGCGCCATAAAGATCGCCGTCAAAATACCCACCGGCACGCCTACAGCGATCGCCCCCAGCGTTACATACAGGCTGCCCAAAATCATCGGCAAAATCCCATACAAATCATTAGCCGGACGCCATCTTTCACCAAAGAAAAAATCTGCGGCGCCGATCTTACCGATAGTCGGCAAGCCGTTAGCGAACAAAAACAGGCAGATCATCGCCACCAATGCTATAGACACGCAGGCCGCCAGCAGAAAAACAAACTTCATTATTTCTTCTTTACGCTTCTCCATACTCCCTCACATTATACAGGCGGCTGCCCCTAAGGGCAGCCGTTAAGTTTACATTATTTACTGTAAATTACAGTTTGTTCCATTCGGTAGTTTTGCCGGTGAAGATAGCTTCAACCTGCTCTTTTTTCAAATCGCTGACTTTGTTATCTTTGTTAACGATAACCGCAATGCCGTCGGTAGCGATAACAGTTGCTTTCAGCCCCTGGTCAAGCTCGCTCTGTTTCAGCTCGCGTGACGCCATACCGATGTCACAGATACCGCTGAGAGCTGATTTAACGCCGGTAGTGGAGTCGCTGGTCTGTATCTCGATGTTAGCTGCCGGATTGATTTTCAAATATGCTTCTTTAAGTTTTTCCATAGCCGGGGTTACGGAAGAGGAACCTGCTACAACTACTTTGCCGGCCGGCTTGGTGCCTTTATAAGCAACGGCCTGGCTGTCGCCGATGCAGCCTGCCTTAGTAACAACTTCCTGACCTTCTTTCGACATGATGAAGGTAACAAAATCCTGCGCCACTTCACTCAAGCCATCTTTAGTACAGATGTTGAAGGGACGGGCGATCTTGTAAGCGCCGCTTTTTACATTAGCCGCGCTGGCATCGGCACCGTCTATCTTCAAAGCTTTAACGGTGTCGTTCAAAGAACCGAGGGAAATATAACCGATAGCATCTTTGTTACCTGCCACAGTGGTCATCATAACGGAAGTGTTATTGGTGATTGCTGCGTTATCGGTAGTGTGGTCGATTTTTTTACCGTTAGCATCTTTCTTTTCGATGCCGAAGAGTTCTATAAACGCGCCGCGGGTACCGCTGCCGTCCTCACGGGAGATAACAACGATCTTGCTGCCTGCTGCCGGAGCATCGGCCTTCTTCTCGGGTTCACTGCTGCCACAGCCGGTAAAAATCATCGTGCTCATTGCTGCCAATAAAATACCTGCTACTTTTTTGTTCATTTTCATCACTATAAGCCTCCATAAATTTATGATTTGTTTTTAGTTTTCTGACTATGGCTATAGCATATCCCAGCAAAGTAAAATCCATTAGCACGTTTTTGTTAAATCAATGTAAAGTTTGTAAAGCGAAGTAATTTACAAAGCAAAAAGACAAAAAACAGCAGCCCGCCATAAACGGCGAGCTGCTGCAAGGGATACGATTATAAAAGTGAACATTTAAACTTATTTGTTTTAGAAGCTAAATCTTACATTAGCCATCAGGCGGTTTGCTTTAACGCTGTCGCCTTTTTGGTATTCATAACCCAGTCCGAAAGCAATATTAGCTTTTTCTGCTTCCAGTGCGAAACGGCCAACAAAGCTACCGCTGTCTGCTACATTAAAGCCAAACCCATCGCTGGCGCCGTTCAGGCTAACAGTTTGTTTAGTATCACGGTCGCCCGCTGTCCAAACATAACCGGCTTCTACTAACGGACGGATAGTCCAGTCGCCTGCTTTAGTTTCGTAGCTGTAAGTTACGCCAACCGGCAGCAGCCACATATTCTGGTCGTCAGCATTGTAGTGCATGCCCAGGCTGTTGCTGTAGTCGCCTACGCCAAGGTGCAGATAACGCAAGCCTGCGTACGGCACCAGTTTACCTGCGCCCATATCGTAAGCTTTTTCGGCTTTCACGCCCATGCTGAAAGCATCAGACTTCGGCGAAGCGGTGATTTTAGTGCCGCTGTTGTTTTGAGTAATATCGTTTTTGCCATGCAGATAGCTGATATCGCCCAGCACGCTGCTATCGCCGTTGTTGATGCGGCCATACAGGCTCAGGCCGTAGTATTCGGCATCGTTTTTAGTAGTTACGCTGTTACCGATGCTGTCTACGTCACCTTTAGCATAGCTTAAAGCCACACCGGCAGTTGCTTTACCTTTGTTATAGAAGTCGCCGCCGACTACGATACCGTTATATTTCATATCGTAGCTGCCGCTCATGCCGCCCATTTCCATATCGCGGACTTCTTCTTTGCTGTGGATGTAATGAGCCCAAATGTCCTTATCGGCTTCCGCATGGTTAGCCAGCGACAAATGTTTGCTGACGGCATCGGTCATGATATTGCTCATGCTGTAGGTACCACGGCTAACGCCTGCCAGCTCGCCCATGTTGGCAACGCTGTTGAGAGCATTGACTGCGTCGGCGTCGGTAGCATTGTATTTGCTGCTGACTGCGTTGTTGAAGAAGTTTTGTGCAGCATCTGCTTTATCGCCAGCCAAAGAAGCATCGACGACATTGCCGATAACAACTTGATCGTTAAAGACTTGGTTGACCTTTTGCAGTGCAGCAGTAACGTCAAATGCGTCATTTCCAATTGCAACACTACCTTCAAATTTCAGCAGTTTGTTATCGGAGATGATATTCTCATCTTGCCAAACAGAGTTGGCACCTCCGTTTAAATCACCGCCAGCCAAAATCTTATATTCTTCACCTTTTTTCGCACCGTCGATGTAAAGTTTGGCCTCGTCACCAACCGTAACACCACCGGTCACGCCGCTGATAGCAGCTGTTTCCGTAACGGCAGTGCCATCTACCATCAAAACAGACCCGTTATTGAAGGTAACCGAGTTATCGTTTACGCTAGTACCGCTAACAGCAGTGGGGTCAACATACAAGCCGCCTTCGGTGCCACCGGTAGCGTTTAAGGTTATAGGTGAAGCCACATAAACTGCTGCCAAAGTATCACTGTCATTCCAGGTCAGACCGGATTTAGCAAAAACTTCACGTGCTTTGCCTTTATCGTCAGTCCCCAAAGACAAAGTTGAGTTTTGACCAACGATGAGCTTGCCGTCTACATCATCATCGGCAACAGTTACTTCTGTGCCCTGATCCTGAGTAGCGCCGTCTTTCCAGATCGGATCGAGGAACAAAGTGCCGCCATTGAGCGCCAGATCCGCTACAGCTACTTTGGCTGCCTGATCTTCAGCGCCCAGATTTAAAGTCGCACCGGCTGCCGCAGTTAAAGTACCTACCTGTGCCGCGCCGGTCAAAGTAGACGTACCTTTTTCTGCATTAATATCAGCTGTCAGCACGCCGTTGCCTACGTTTACAGTACCGCCTGCAAGCGTTACACCTTTAGTAACTTCCAAATTGCCATTAACAACATTTACTGTGCTACTGTCATTAACAGTGATGCTGCCGGTCAGCTTATTATCAGTCTGCGGTGCGGTAAAAGCACCAATATTGAGCGTACCGGCCGTTTCTGTAGCTGTACCGATAGCACTTTCTGTGCCGATGACCAGTTTAACGCCATCATCAGTAGTTGTACCACCCACAGTTACCAAGTCGCCGCCTTTGCTGCCGCCCAAATTCAATGTTTCATTGTTGGTCAGCACTACGCCGGTAGAACCTGTACCCAAATCAAGCTGCGCAGCACTGAAGCCATTAGCTACAGTTTTAGAATCTTTATCGATAGTCACGCTGCCTGCTGTAGCGCTATCACTGTCACCAAGATTAAGCGTCGTCCCGATCAAAATATTTTTGCTGTCGTCTCTTACTACAACTTCGTCCAGCAAAATATCATCGCCAAGACCAGCAGCCTGGTCGATGCTGATCTCATCTTTGACCTCGCCGCCTTCGACCAGTTTGCCGCTCATAAGGATGTTAGTTTTACTGCTTGCCGTTTTTAAAGTGTTGCCTGCGGAAGCAACATAATCCAAAGTATATTCAGCGTCAGTCAACTTTAAAGTACCGCTGTCGAAAACTACCTTGGCTTTGGCATTCTCATTAACTGCATTATTTGTTAAATCATTTGCAGTCAGTTTGGTATCGCCAATAGTGAATACCTGCCCAGCTGCAGTTTCCAAAATACCGTTGCCTTTAAGTGTCAAAGTACCTGCACCTGTAAGAGCGGTAGCAAGGTCTGCCGCTTTAAAGGTAGCGCCGGTAAGGTTGACGTTGCTGCCATCGGCAATATTCAGCGAGCCGTCCATAATGCCGCTGGTCAGGTTAATAATACCATCAGTAGCAGTAGTAAAGCTTGTTTTACTGCCATCAAAAGTTATGGTGCCGCCTAAGCCAATAGTACCTGCATCAGCAGTAACATTGCCGTCAATCGAACCTTGCCCCAAATCAACAGCTATCGTACCTTGTTTGTACGCATTGATATTACCGACGAGTTTACCGGTTTCTGTTACTTTTACAGTGACCTCGGTTTGACGATCATGCTTACTGTAGCCAGCGCCCATGTTTCCGGCATTGATATCGCCTTTCATGTCTAAATCTTTGGCGGTAACATTCAAGATAAATTTTGTATTAGCATGATTGGCGCCAACCAACTGGCCATAAGTCCCGCAAATGTTGCCGTCGATGGTAAGCTTCTCATTCGCAGTAACATTTAAATTTCCCCAACTACCGGAACCAAAGACACCGCCAGCAGCGTTAGTCGAGCCATCAAAAACCGCTGTGTCCGCAGTGAAATCGATGGCTCCGCCTTCGTTGACCTGCAACATAGCTACGCCGTAATCATCTTTGCCCCAAGTAGTATGGGCTTCAAAATCACCAACTGTAATAGTGGCTTTATTCGTTGCACCTTTGCGCACGTGTACAAACTCGTCGCCTGTATAGGAAACGATTTTATCGGCAGTGATATTTAAAGTATTACCCTCACCAGTCAAACGGAAACCACGGTCGCCGCCCTGAGCTTGTGAGCCTACATAAAGTTCTTTAGCGTTGATGTCCAAAGTGCTGCCACCGGTAACAACTGCGGCATTGTAACCAATACCAAGCGTATTTGATGAACTATTTGTAGTTGCATTGGCGCTGTTGAACACCATTTTATCAATAACAGTTTTAGTACCGTATTCCGCTTTAGCGCCATCGCTCACAAACAGCGCGGCATAGTGATATTCGTCTTTTGCACCATTATAATCAACGCTGGGCGCGTCAAATTCTACAGTCCCGCCGTCCACAGCCAAACTGCTGTCAGTGCCGGTAACTTTTGCTATACCGCTGATGTCCGCACCAGTCACAGTAATATTCCCGCCATTTTGGGCATTGATGTTGCCTTTCAGCTCACCGCCATCGGCAAAGTCGATATTGATTTTACCGCCGTCATTACCATTGTCTTTTCTCGCAATCAAATCAGCTGCAATACTTGAACCAGCAGCACCTTTGATATTTACTTGACTTTTATCAGCAGCATTTATTTCGGCACCTTTGATAATTACTTTAGCTGTATCTTCAACACCCTGATTGATGTTGATATGGATCAAAGAGTCACCTTTGATCTGCATATTACTATTATAACTTTCAATAATACCATTGATGGTAACAGTGTCTTTTCCATGAATATTGATTTCACCTTTACCATTACCTGAGATGGCCCACCGTTTTAAAGGGTCATCATTTTTTGCTGTAACTTCAATATTATTGCCATACACATTGACAGTGCCAGCACCAAAAAGATTGCGGGCATAAATGGTACCACTTGTACCACTGTTTTCTAAAGTGACATTATTTGCCCAAGCTGAAGCACTGCCAATATTAACAATGCCATCCTGAGCTGCCACCGCTGAATCTATACCTTTTACATTAACATCACCTGTAGTATTTACATTGATAACAGGGTAACCACTTTCAATAGTTTCACCTTTATAACAATCTCTGCGTGCTTGTATTGCCGTTTTTGGACCAGTTTCACCAACGTCAACAGAAATAGAACCACCAGAAATGGTAGTAGACAAATCATCTTCTGTATGTACGAACTCTCCTTGTATACCCGAAATAGTACGTCTGCCGCCATCACCACCAATCCACAATGTTTTCCCTGAGTTGGTCGTCCAAGTATAACCACCCTTGCCAAAATCACTTATTGTTTTACTGCCATCAGCATTATCAACGACCTTACTTTCTCCTGGTTGCTTCTCGTAATCCGCCAGCGCTTCGCCCATCGGCAAGCCGACGCTCAGCACCCCTGCCGCCAACAATGAACATAAAACCTTCTTTGTCAAATCCTTCTGTCTACTTGCTTTTTTCGACATACTCATCAACTTCTTTCCTTATTTTTTGTAAATCCATCTTCCTGTGGTCTAAAGTAAAAATCAAATTTTACGTAAGCATCCACCCCTTTTCGCTTTGCTTTTATTGCTATTATTTAATTATTTTAAATACATTCTTGTATCATCATTTGGTTTTTCGATGTTTTTGATGTTTTAGAACATATTCTTTTGCTGAATATATTTTAGCACATCTGTACCCCCCCGCAAGACCATTTGGTTAAAAATGAATCAAACTTTATGCGTCCTTGCCCTTCCTTTGGCACTTGTCTTACTTTTAAACAACGAAAAACACCAACTGCAAGCAGTTGGTGTTAAGGTTAATGTTATAGCGTATTTTAAATTTTCGCCCAAAAACAGCGTACCTTTGGGCAGTATTTTTTCAGCAAGACTGTGTTTACTCTTCTTTTTTCAGTTCGTCCTGCACATAGTTGGGCAACGCAAAGGCGCCAATGTGCACTCCGGGGTTATAGTAACGATTTTGCAGGCCAAATTCTGCCCAGCGTTCAAAATTGGCATCTTTAACAGGGTCAAGGCCTTTCGATGCAAAACCAAACAGCCAGTGCCCGGAAGAATATGTGGGCATATAAAATTGATAAACTGTCGCTATGGGGAAAGCCGCCGCCAGTTTTTTGTGGGCACGGCGCATCTCGTGGGCATATGCCTTGTAATAAGGCGATTCATGCTGATTGATCAATATACCCTGCTCATTCAGCGCCCTGTAGCAATTTTTATAAAATTCTGTGGTAAACAGCCCTTCACCGGGTCCGATAGGGTCTGTAGAATCTACAAGGATCAGGTCATAAGCTCCGGCAGGAGCTTCCTGCACAAATTTCAACCCGTCGCCAAAAATCAAATTGATGCGGGGATCGTTATCCAGGGCACAGGCTGTCTGCGGAAAATATTTTTGACACAGACGCACGACCCTTTCATCTATTTCGACCATATCGACCTGTTCCACCGTTTTAAAACGGCAGATCTCACGAGCCGTACCTCCGTCACCGCCGCCAATGATCAGCACCTTTTTGATATCGGGGTTAACTGCCATCGGTACATTGGTGATCATTTCGTGATAAATAAATTCATCTTTTTCGGTTATCATAATCAGCCCATCCAGGGTGAAAAATTTACCGAATGATTCAGAATCAAAAAAATCTATTTTTTGAAACGGCGTTTGCTCGCTGTATAATTGCTCTTTAACCAAAATTGAAAGTTTGGCGTCGGGAGCATGAAACTCAGAAAACCATAAATCCAGCATTTCTTACTCCTCCTTAAAGGTTGATACGATCCATATTTTTGCCATAGAATATCTCGTCCATTTCGTGACGCAGTTTTGCTTCGATGCGTTTTACTTCGCCGGGATGCAGCTGGTCTTTGCTAAACCCGAACAGATAATTGTCCAAATCAAAGTCTTTGATTTTGCATTTGGTATGAAAAATATTTTCCTGATAAACATTCACGTCTATCATCTGGTAATGTTCTTTCACCAACTCTGGGATATAATCTTGAATTGAAGTGATATTATGGTCTATAAACAGTTTGTGACCTGTGATATCTCGTGTAAAACCACGCACACGGTAATCGATCGTCATAATGTCGGTATCGAAACTGTGGATCAAGTAGTTAAGTGCTTTCAGCGGTGAGATCTCACCACAGGTAGATACGTCGATATCGGCCCGAAAGGTGCTGATGCCACCGATAGGATTGTATTCCGGATAGGTATGCACCGTAATGTGGCTTTTATCGAGATGGGCCAAAACTGTTTCCGGTAAAGGTCCCGGAGCGGAACTTTTATCTTCAGCGTCGCCATGATTCAAACAGCCTTCGGCTATGAGAATGGTGACACTGGCGCCCTGCGGCTCGTAGTCCTGCTTGGCGATGTTTAAAATGTTGGCTCCGATAATGTTGGAAACATTTGTCAGTATTTCCGTAAGACGGTCGGCGTTGTACTGCTCGTCGATATATTGCAGGTAGGCCTCCCTGTCTGCTACCGTCTTAGTGTAGCAAATGTCATACATGTTAAAGCTCAGGCTTTTAGTAAGATTGTTAAAACCATGCAGCTTTAATCTCTTTACCTCTTTCTCCAATTCAACAAATCAGCTCCTTGTAACCAGATTTATTGCAAAGTTTGCAATATGGATTGTTTTTATTATATAAGGAAACTCTCACAAAAACAATAAAATAAAAAAATACTTCCCACCTAAGTGAGAAGTATTTGAATTGTACTTTTAGCGCATATTGATAAATTGCAGATCGACACCGAAGTCGCCCGCTTTAAGGAGTTGGATAACTTCCTGCAGATCGTCTTTTTTTGCGCCGGCTACACGAACCTGATCATCCTGCATTTGTGCAGTAACTTTCAGTTTAGACGCTTTGATAGCGGCTACGATCGCTTTGGCTTTTTCTTTGGGAATACCTTGCAGGATGGTGATGGTCTGGCGCACGGTGCCTTTAGAAGCAGGCTCTATTTTGCCCAGTTCCAAACAGCGCAGCGGGATATCGCGCTTAGCCATTCTGGCACGCAGCATATCAACGATAGCACCCAGCTTATATTCGTCCTCGGCTGCCAGTTTAAGGCCTTTTTCATCTAATTCGATGCTGGCATCACTGCCACGGAAATCATAACGCTGAGCGATCTCCTTTTTCGTTTGATTGACCGCATTGTCCATTTCCTGCATATCGACTTGCGATACAACGTCAAAAGAACTGTCTTTAGCCATGATGTCACTCCATTCATTGTTTTGTTAATAGTATTATTTTAACATAAAATCAGGAGCTTGTCATTTCGTCAGTGTCACAGTGTCGATAAGGCCGCCGTTTTGACGTAGGCTGGTGACGGTGAGTTTGTTGTTGTCGGCGGTCAGCTTAAGGTAGTTGGGCTGCTCGAGCACGCCGTCAAAGGCCACTTCCTGCGGCTTGGCCCGCGATCCGGCCCAGGTTTTGTCGCCGCTGCGGCCGGAAGAGATATAGATAGCTCCCTGCGCTGCCACGCTGCCATTTTTAAAGGGCGCCGAACGCCCATAAGTGTGGTTGTGGGCTGAAAAGACCACATCCACATCATTGCGGTCGATAACTGGCATCAAAGCCAGTCCCAGGCTGTTAGGTCTGCCGTCCTGATAGCGGAACAGGTTACGGTGCACCAGCACCACCTTCCATTTTTTAGTGCTGGCAGCCAAATCTTGCTCCAGCCATTTTACCTGAAGTTCGATCAGGTCGGGCTGCCATTGGGCCAATTCTTCCAGTTGGGTATCGACAACGGCGAAATGCACATTGCCGTAATCATAGCTGTAGGCCTGCCCTTTAAGTCCTTCCGGCCCGTTGTCAGGCAGGTCGAACAGGTTTAGGTACAGTTCTCCGTTATAGGGCTTCCATTGCAGGGAATAATTTTCGTGGTTGCCGCTGATGGGCGCCACAGGGATCTGAGGCAGCAGGCTGGCAGCTCCGCGGAACCAGCTGCGCCACTGGCTGTATTGCTCACCGTTATCGACCAGATCGCCCATATTGATAAAAAAGGTAGCGGCCGGGTCGTGGCTGTAGGCATAGGCCGCCGTTTTACGCCACTCGTTATAATCAAGGCTCTGCGAATCGCCAAAAATCAAGGCCGTAAAAGCACCGCCTCCGTCTGTTTTAAACGTTTCCCATTTAGAAAATTCTTTGCCGCTGCCAACTCGGTATTCATAAGTTTTGCCCGGCTCCAGTCCGGTCACAGTCACGCTTTGCTGGTATATCCTGCCGGCATCAGTCTGAAAGTCCGTAGCCTGCGCCGCTATTTTCTGAACTGCGCTGTCTGGCGCTTGTTCGGCATCTACCCGCAGGCGGTATTCCAGCCAGGCTCCACTTTCAGCCTTTTCGGTTTGCCACATCACTGTGCGCGACGTGCCGCTGTCGGTGGTTATCACCTGCCGCAGCTGCAAGGGCTCGTAGCGTGCAGGCTGCTCGGCCTCGCAATAGCTGCGCTGGTAAAAAAACATACCTGCGCCAACTATGATAAGCATCAGCGCCAACAGGCCTGTTTTAGAAAAACCTTTGCTCCATTTCATCTGCTTCTCTCCCTCAATTAAGTCATCTATCCATCTAAGTATCTTGCTCTTTGTTTAAATTATATAGACCTTGCCTTAACTCCAGTCAAGTAAACATTTTGTGAAAAATAGCAGACCCGCCATGCTAAACAGCAGGCGGGTCCAGAAATTTTAAATATTATCAGTCGATGATATTTTGTTTATAGTCGTGGTAGCTGCTGCGCAGAACTTCCATTGTTTTGACCATTTCCAGTTTCAGCTTGGAGGCAGAGTCAAAATCATTGCGGGCAAAGGCTTCACGGATCATAGTGAAAATGCAGGGAGTTTCAGTGGAATCTTTAGCCAGCGTTACACGCAGGGCCGCGATCTTTTCCCACAGCTCGTCGTCGCATTTGTTATAGAAGCCGGTGTCGTGCAGGCATTTCATCGCTGCGATCTCGGCATGGAATTCGGGGATCATCCTGTTCAGCAGTTCGGTCTGCCAACGAATCAGCGCACCTTTAGCAAAGGAATCGATAAATTCTGCGCGCAGGATGTTTCCGTTAGTCAGGGCAGCTTTCTTTTCGGGATATTTAGTGAAGCCGCACATATTTTCCCATACGGTTGCAGGCGGTTTGCCAAACAGGTGGCTGCGCTCTGCTTCAGTAAAGTCTTCAAATACGTCTTCTTCACTGCGGTACTGGCGGTCTGTTTCCAAATAGAAGCCTTCTTCGCCTGCCTTTTTAGACAGTTCTGCTTCCAACTCTTTCAGGTTTTTACCAGATTCTACGCAAGCTTTGATACCGTCCCACATGGCCAGGTAGAAAGCAGCAATGGCGATATAGGTATTGGTGTAAGGGTTGGGCGAACGCATTTCGATGCGGGTCGCCAGCGGGCTGCCGATGTCGCGGATCAGGCCTGCCAAAATAGTACGGTTACGAGAAGGAACCTGCGGGCTGATACCCAAAGAGGTAACGATGCAGACAGGAGCCTCGAAACCGGGTTTAAGACGGTTCAAGGAGTCGATAGTTGCAGAAATGAAAGGATTGATGACCTCGTAATTTTTCAGCAGGCCCATCATAGAACCATAGCCAATAGCCGAGAGGAAATCTTCCGTCATATCGCCGGGGGTGAACAGGTTGACGATTTTACCGTTTTTCATTTTAGCGGCAATACCAACATGGGTATGCTCGCCGCTGCCTGCTACGCCGGGGATCGGTTTAGCCTGGAAGGATACTTCCAGACCGTTCATGCGAAATACCTCTTTCACGATGATGCGTGCCAAAAGTTCGTTATCGGCAGTTTGCAGTCCGACGCTGAACTTCCAGTCTACTTCCAGCTGTTCCATAACGTGGGTCATGTGTCCGGCACCGTCGATCTGACCACGGACGCCGCCACATTCTTTATGGCCCATTTCCGGCTCCAGGCCGTAGGCTTCCATCATTTCGATTGTTTGCTCTAAAGCGGTACGCACGTTGCCGCGGGTACGCTGCCAGTATTGTTCCTGCATCATCTGCGATGAGGAAAGCGCATCGATAGGAGCATCTTCACGGGGAGATTTGACCCAGAATTCCAGCTCGGTAGCACAGGTGAAAACCAGTTTTTCGATTTGAGACAGGTCGATATGCTCCAAACCTGCGATCTGCGGATGTTTTTTGAATAGCTCCAGCAGCTGCACTTCCACATAGTCCAGGCTGTTTTGCAGAATAGAACGAGAGTCTACGAAGATCTCGTTGTGGATCAAAAAGCAGGGGATACGCAGGGTACCCACCATTTTGCCGGTAGCTGCATCAAAGTGCTCGTAGTTATAGTCAACGTACCAGTTTACGTTTTTATCGACTTTCATATCTACACGGGCGTTGTTGAGGGTGGCGATGCCGGTCAGCACAACGGAAGAACCGTCGGTTTGGGCCGCCATACCTTCGAGGAAGTCGGGCATATCTTCAATAAATAAGCTGATGGGCACTTTTTCGTCAGTGTCGTTGCCAGCAAAGTCCACGCCCATAAAAGAGACAAATTTAATCTCGGGATGAGCCTCCAATAAGCTTTTCAATACTTCGGGCTTTTGTTGCTCCGGGGTAATGTAGTACAGCATTTCTCTGTTCATCATAATAGTCACATGCGGCTCTTAGCCGCGCTCCTTTCCCTATACTGCAAACAAAATATAAAAAGGACCTTTCTGATTTTGACAACAAAATAGAAAGATCCCCGTTGATCTGATGTCTCCATTATAGCAAAGGTCAGTAAATTTTGTCCAGTGTTAAAAACAAACTTTAGCATATTTTTGCAAAATATGCACTGTACTTCAGGTCAGTCGCTCAAAAGCTTGATGATTATTTCTTCCAGCTTCTCAAACTGCCTGCCGCCATAACGCACTTCGATGTTAAGCTGCGATAGCTCCAACAGTGCCCGTTCCAGTTCACCCAGTTGAAAGCGGCGGCTTTGCTCGATCATTTTTTTTATGGCAAAGGGTGCGGCTTTTAATTCCGAGGCGATCTCAGCTTGGGACGCACGTCCTTCCAGCAGCTCTTTGACCCTGCCTAAACGGCGTACCTGAAAAGAGATCAGTCCGCACAGTGCCAGTACTGTATTGCCGTGCTTACGCTCTTCGCCCAACAGCTGCAAGGCCTGCCCCAGCCGTTTTTCGGCGATAGCGTTTAAAAGGGCAAAGCGCGATACTTCTGGCAGAGCGGCAAAAACCTGTTCTACGTCGTTTTGCGTCCAAATCTTGCGCTGTCCGGCATAGACGGCCAGCTTCTCTATTTCCTGCTCTAAAAGCAGCAGCGGCGCGTTATCGGTCACCGACAGGTATTCCATGATCGTCTGCGAAGCCTCGTAATCGAAGCGACAGCCACGTACGGCAGCCTGTTCGTCGAGCCAGGGCTTCAGCTGGTAGGCTTTGACCGGCTTGCACTCCACCATGGCCGCCGTTTTGAGCAGGCTTTTATACAGCTTGCTGCGTTTGTCTATTTTTTCGCCTAATACCAGCACCTGACAGTGGTCCGGTACATCAGCCAGCAGCACAGCCAGTTCTTCCTGCTGCTGCTTGCGTTTTTCACCGGCGTCCTTACCGCCCCACAGTTTTTCGTCCTTCAGCACTACCAGGCTGCGGCCCGAAAAAAAGGGATAGGTATTGATAACGGCAGACAGCTCTTTTAAATCGGTGTCACGCTCAAAAACGGTGACTTCCCTGTCTTCCTGCGCAGCGTCGCCAAAAACAGCCTGCGGCAAAGCAGCGGCTATTTTATCTTTGTAATAGCCTTCTTCGCCGAAAACTGCGATCACGCTTGCGACCTGTTCTCCCTTGTGCAGCTGCTGCATAATTTTTTCTGCCGTTATCTCCATGTATATACTCCTTAAAATCGTTGCTTATCGTTTAATGGGTGTAATCAAAATAGGTGATGCCATCGCCCAGATCCTGTGCTACCAGCTGCTGCATCCTTTTGGCAAAGGGACAGGGGTAACCGATAGGGGTACCCTTATGGATGCAGGATGCAAAAGCTATCGCATCGGCACCGCGTTTGACCAGCTCACGAGCCCGCAAAACAGCTTTTTTACCGGGGCAACCACCGCAGCTGCAAAAGCCAATGATCTCTATTTCTTCGGTCACAGCGGCAAATGCGCCTGTTTTTTCGCGCACAGCTTTAAAATCGGCCGTGCCGGGGCAATAATCTTCCGTTTGCATACATCTGATGATGCCTAGCTTCATAAAAAACCGCCTCCATCAAACACTACCGTGTAAAGCTATTGCTAAAAATTCCTCTATGTTTATTTCTGCGCCCACTTACGGCAGAGCGCTATTTTTGGTGCCGGGTCGAATCCTTCTTCTACCCCCATCGTAGCAAGCATAGCGCAAGGGAATAAGCCACACTCACCACAGTGATCAAGCTTTTTGCTTTCACAGCAGCTTTTAACACCACAGTCGCCACCCCAAAAAGGCTTTGCCATATTAAGGCAGCCTTTGCAGGCGACCTGCTCTTTCCGTGTGCAGCTGTTGCAGCTAACGCCGCAGCGCGATTCAAACATAACGGCACCTCTTTCTGCAACTACCACTATCATTATACTTATATTATAGCAACGACAGGCTGTTTTAGTAAATTCTATTATTGTATTGCTGCTGCCTCGCCGCTACTAAAAAAATTCTTTTTGATACCGATAACTATAACATTTTACCTGTCCTGCGTCAAAAGTGATTTTAAGAGCGCCGGACAAGTCGGTGCGCCAGACATTTGCCCCGCTGGCAGCAAGCCTGTGCAGGGTTTCGCCGCCTGGATGCCCGTAACTGTTGCCTGCACCGACGGAGATGACCGCCACCTGTGGACTGACTGCCGTCAGAAAAGGCGTACAGGAAGAATTGTTGCTGCCGTGGTGGCTGACCTTTAAGACCTGCGACGGCTGCATCTGACTTGTCGCCAGCAGTTCTTCCTCTTCCGTAGCGTCGCCGGTAAAAACGATGCTGCCGTCTGCGCCTGCCACACGCACGATCAGCGAGCTTTCGTTGGCGTCGGTGCCGACGTTATTAAAGGGCGCACTGACTACCTGCACCATAGTATTGCCCAGGTAATAACTGTCGCCAGCAGCGGCATATACTATTTTTGCCCCGGTATTTTGCAGCAGACTGGCTACATCTGACGATGGTTGTTCCTGTGGCAGAATGATTGTCTTTATAGGCAGGCTTTTCGCTACTGCCGCACCACCACCGGCGTGGTCGTGATGGCCGTGGCTCAACAGCAGCAAATCAAGGCTGCGAATACCCAAATAGCGCAGATAGGGCAAAATGATACGGCTGCCCGTATCGTAATCGCCGCGCAGGCCACCGCAATCTACCAGCAGTGTTTGCCGCTGTGGCGTGAGAACAAGGGCCGCGTCGCCCTGGCCCACATCGATAAAATGCACGGTCAACGGCTGTGGCCGCAGTTTTTCGTAACCGCCTACACCCAGAAGTGCCGCACAGCAGAGTCCAACCAGCAGGCGGCGTTCTTTAGTTGTAAAATCGTCCCAGCTACTGCTGTTAAAAAGGAGCACCAGCAATAAATAATAAATGGCACTGCACAACCATGGCCAGCTACCAACAGTAATTGTAGCCCAGCTCCAGCCTGCGGCAAAATGGATGACATGCAAAAGTGGTGCCATAAGCCACCCTGCCACCATTAAACACAGCTGACCTGCGCCCCACAGAGGCAGCAAGGCCAAGCCTGCCAAAGTCAGCAGCATAGCACCCTCTAAAAGCGGCACCAATAGCAAATTAGCCACCAGGCCAACTAGCGACAGCTGATGAAAATAGTGTACTAAAAATGGCAGCGCTGCCAGCTGCGCCGTTAAGGCTACCGCCAGCACTTCGCCCACGCCAACCGGTAAAAAACGCGTGCAATAACCGCTGATGGCAGGATACAGATAAAGCAATCCCGCCGTCGTGGCAAAGGAAAGCTGAAAACCTGCGTCCCATAACCAGCGCGGTTCATAACAAAGCAGCAGCAAAATCACCCCGCAGAAAATATTCCTGCGTTGGGGCAAACGATCGCCTTCCCCTGCCAGCAAAAAAGCCAGCGACATTATTAAGGCACGCAGCACCGGCGGTTTGAAGCCGCACAACGCCGAATAAAACAGCAAAATACTAACCACAATAACCAATGCATAAGGCGTGCGCCTGCGCAGCAGCAACAGCAGAAAGCCGGTGAGCAAGGCAATATGCGTGCCCGATACGGCCAGCAAATGTGCCAAGCCAAGATTGGCAAAATCTATGCGGGTCTGGTCGTCGATGCCGTCGTAACCGCCCAAAGTCATACCTGCCAAAACTGCTCCGGCCTGTCCTGGTACAATAGCCTGCAAATGCTGGCGTAAAAAACTACTTACATCGGCAATACGCTCCCCCAGGCTCAAACTGCCGCCATATAGTTGCAGCTGACTGCCGCTGACCGTCATGCGTCCCTGCACGCCATGCAGTTCGTTCCACAGCGCTCCGTCCCAACTACCCGGGTTGGCAAAATCAGTCAACGGTTTAAGCATGCCCTGCACAGCCATCTGACCACTTATTTTCTCACCAACCGTTATATTTTTAACAAACACCCGTACCTTACCGGCAACGGCGGTTCTGCTTGCTTTGTCCGCTTTGCTTACAGCTGTTGCGGGCAGTTCCGACACAACCCCCGGGGTTGTATTTTGCCCACTGCCTCCCAGCTGCATGGCAGTGCAGTTAAGCACAAAACTGATACCCTGCTCTTTTGTTTTAACGCTGCCTGCTTCCACCGTGCCGTAGACCATTGCCTCCTGACCGGTGCAAGCTGATATGGCAAGCTGTGGTTGGCGTACAGCACCACCGCCAACTACAGCGCCACAGCAAAAAAACAGGCCCGCTCCCACGGCTGCCATAATTTTTACATCCGTCTGCCGCCGATAAGCGACCACCAATAAAACTAACAGCAGCGCCGCCAAAGCACCTGCCAGCCATAAGGGCAGCACCTTCCCTAATCCCAAATGACACCCCAGTACAAAGGCCAGCGCAGCCCCCAACAGCAGCTTCTCCAGTTCACCCCGCATCACAGCTCCAAATAAGGTTGCATTTTGGCAAATTTAGCTTGACCGATGCCTTTGACCTGCATGATCTCGTCTACACTGCCAAAGCTATGTGCAGCACGATATTCCACGATGCGCTGCGCCGTTACTGTACCCACGCCAGGCAAAGCTGTCAGCTCTGCTGCCGATGCCGTATTCAGATGCACCTTGCCCATAGTTTTAGCTGCTGACGGCCTGTTGGCAGACATTGCTGCTACCGGACTGACCACGCTGCTACTGCCTGTAGCGACAACGCCAGCACCGTTACTACTACCAGCTACAACCTGCTCCCGCAGCGCTTTGCCACTAAGACGCGGCACATTGACCTGCATCCCGTCCTTCAACAACTTAGCTAAATTCACCTTATCCCGGTTAGCCTCCGGCGTCATACCTCCTGCAGCGGCAATGGCCGCCGTGGCCCTGCTGCCTGCGGGCACCTGGTACAAGCCCGGTTTAGCTACCGCACCGCTCACATATACCTGCACTCCTTGTGTCTGCACCGCACTCACCCCAGCCGGTATAGCTGCTGTCGGCTGGTTAGTCTCCGGCGGCGCCGATCCCAATAAGCTTCCTCCTGCACATAAAACTACGGCGGCTCCCAGTGCCGCCACCTTCCCACGCAATCGCTGCTGCATCAAACTATCCCCTTTGGAACGCAAAAAAACAGAGCCCCTAAGGTCAACAATAAATTCGTTATACCTTAGGAACTCTGCCATAGCGTCTTTATAATGTGATCTCGCTGATCCTGCTATTTAATTTTGTCTGCCCGTTAAGGTTTGGCAACGATGTTGACCAAACGCCCCGGTACGCAGACGATTTTTACGATCTTGCTGGTATCGACCATAGCGGCGATATTAGTATCGGCCAAAGCCATTTTTTCCAGTTCTTCCTTACCGGCTTCGGCAGGAACTACCAGACGGCCTTTGACCTTGCCGTTGATTTGCAGCACGATCTCTACCTTGTCCACCTTCATGGCTTCTTCGTCAGCCTGCGGCCAGCTTTGAGCATGAACACTGCTGTTTTCGTCGATAACGCCATGCCACAATTCGTCAGTAACATGGGGCACAAAGGGAGCCAACAGGCGTATCAAAGCGGAAACAGTCTCATAAATCAGGCCGGCATTGTAATTTTTTTGTGCTTCTTTGTAAACATACAAAGCGTTGACCAATTCCATCATGGCGCTGATAGCGGTATTGAAATTGAAGCGCTGCTCAATATCGTCGGTAACCTTTTTAATAGTGCTGTGCAGCACGCGGCGCAGCTCTTTATCGGCTTCATCCAGCGTGGCGGTATCATAGCTGGTAACCTTTTGTGCCAGCTGGACCTGGAAGTGGCTAACGATACGCCAAACACGGTTGATGAAACGGAAGGAGCCTTCTACGCCCTGATCGCTCCACTCCAGCTCTCTTTCAGGCGGAGCGGCAAACATAATGAACAGACGGGCCGTATCGGCGCCGTATTTAGTAATGATCTCTTCCGGCGAAACCACGTTGCCCAAAGATTTACTCATTTTAGCGCCGTCTTTGATAACCATGCCCTGCGTAAGCAGGTTGCTGAAGGGTTCGTCATATTTAACAAGTCCTGCGTCGCGCAGTACCTTCATAAAGAAACGGGAATACAGCAAATGCAGGATCGCATGTTCGATACCGCCGATATATTGGTCGACCGGAGCCCAGTAATCTACAGCTTCTTTGCTAAAGGGGGCAGCGTCGTTTTTCGGGTCGGTATAACGCAGATAATACCAGGAAGAACACAGGAAGGTGTCCATGGTATCGGTCTCGCGGCGGGCAGGCTTACCGCACTGCGGACATGTACAGTTAACGAAGCTGTCGCTGGTAGCCAACGGTGACAAGTTACCGGAATCGAACTTCACATCCTCCGGCAAACGTACCGGCAATTCTGCTTCCGGTACCAAAACTTCGCCGCAGTCGGGGCAGTAAACGATAGGGATCGGTGCACCCCAATAGCGCTGACGGCTGATGAGCCAATCACGCAGACGGTAGTTGACATGGCGTGAGCCAAAGCCCTGCTCTTCTGCATAGTCCATAATGGCTTTGATTGCCTCGTGCATTTCCATGCCACTGAACTGGGCGGAGTTGACCAGTATGCCTTCTTTTTCCTCGTAGGCCTTGGTCATTTCTTCGACCTGCAATTCCTGGTCTTTCGGGGTAACGACTACGATCTTATCCAGACCGTATTTATCGGCAAACATCCAGTCGCGTTGGTCGCCTGTAGGCACGCCCATAACGGCGCCGGTGCCGTAATCATATAAAACATAGTTAGTGACCCAAATCTCGACCTGACGGCCGTTGAACGGGTTGATAGCATATTTGCCGGTAAAGATACCTTCTTTTTCAGACTCGCCGGAGGTGCGCTCCAGGTCGGACTGATTGCGAACACGAGCGCAGAAAGCCCTGATTTCGTCAGCCTTGGGATTGCCTTCGCACAGCTTTTCAACCATCGGATGCTCGGCAGCCAGCACTACGAAAGTGATGCCATAAGCCGTATCCGGACG
>OGZE01000584.1_pt1 | contig 27293 bp, 31 predicted proteins | sample 1576731 | NCBI WGS metagenome assembly OGZE01 (sample SAMEA3541503, study PRJEB24748) | human gut metagenome | biome: human gut; feature: human-associated habitat; material: faeces | place: China | collected 2012 | reverse complement strand
ACCTAAATCAGATATGAAACAAATTGAAAACACTTCTACAATAAGTATTGAATAATAAAACATGAGAAATCCACAAGGATTTCTTTTTTTATGGCATAAATAATAAAAAGAAGCATATAGTATAATGAGCCCTTTATAAAATACCATATTTATAAGCATATATTTGTTTAAATCCTAAAATATGACAAAATATATTTTTATTCATTCAAAAAAACACCGATAAAATGGACTAAAATATTTTTTAAATGAATGAAATCTTTTAGAAATTTGACAAAGTTATAATATTTTGTTAGTATTCACCAGGGTGAGATTTATGTACTTTGATACACATTGTCATTTAAACAGTGAACAATTATATGAAAACAGAGATGAATTTATAAAACATGCTTTAGACAATCAAGTAGAAGTGATGGTTGTTGTAGGGTATGATCTTGAGTCTTCCAAAAAAGCAGTCGAAATTGCGAAAGAATATGACTTTATCTATGCTGCTGTAGGTATTGGACCAAATGACTGTTTAAACACAACTACTCAAGATTTACAAATCATCGATGAGTACTTAAATGAACCAAAAGTCGTAGCACTTGGTGAAATCGGACTCGATTATTATTGGAATGATGTTCCTAGTGATAAACAAAAGGAAATTTTTCAACTACAAGTTGATCTTGCTAAAAAACATCAAAAACCAATAATTATCCATTGCAGAGATGCTTATGAAGATACTTATGAAGTGCTTAAAAAAAATGGACATCTAGGAATTATGCATTGCTATAGTGGATCGGTAGAAATGGCTAAGAGATTTATTGATTTAGGTTTTTATATCTCTTTGGCTGGACCAGTTACTTTTAAAAATGCAAGAGTTCCTAAAGATGTGGCAGAAAAAATAGGTTTAGAGCATTTGTTAATTGAAACCGACTGTCCTTATTTAACACCACATCCATATCGTGGTAGTTTAAATGAGCCTGCAAATGTTGTGTATATTGCCCAGGAAATAGCGAAGCTAAAGAACATGGAGATAGAAAGCGTTGCAAGTCAGACAACGTTTAATGCCAAAAAAATATTTGGTATTAAATAGGAGGAAAATTAATGAAAACAATTAAACAAATAATTTCAGATGCAGACCCCCGACTGAAAGGGGTATTAGTTATTATGATTGCCTATGTAATGGTTATGGCAACAACGATTACAGCAGGCGCTACTCAAGAAATTAAAGGATATAAAGAAACAATTGAAATCCAATATCAAGATGGCGCACAAGAGGCAAAGGATTATTTAGTTAGACAAGATAGTGTTAAAAATGTATTAAAAGAATTAGATGTAACCTTAGGAAATAAAGATACTGTCAATAAAGATATGTCTTATATTGTACAAAGCAAAGATTTATTACAAGTTAATCGTATTAGTGAAGAAGAAGTAGAAGAAGTACAATATGTAGATTCTCAAACAATTGAAACAGCAGGTTTACATTTATTTACAACAGAAGTTGTTCAACAAGGACAACAAGGACAAATTAATAATAAAGTGAAAGTCACTTATGAAAATGGTAAAATCGTCAAAAAAGAATTGTTATCAAGTGAAGTCGTAACTGAAAAAACTGATACAATAATTGCACATGGTACAGTTCAACCTGGGGCATATTTTACTGGAAAACTGACAACTTATGGTGGCGATTGTGCAGGAGGAAATGGAACTTCATCCTCAGGAATTTCTTTATCACCAACAACAGGTGTTAAAGGAAGTAATAGTGCGAAGTTAAGTTATAATGGTGGAAGTTATTATTGTTTAGCAGCCGATCCATCAATTCCTTTTGGAACAATTATTAAGATTACAAATCACAACTTAGGTATTGAATCAACAGTGTATGGTATTGTTGTTGATCGCGGTGGCGCAATTAAGAAAAATCATATTGATATTTTTAATGGTACTGAAGCAGGTAAATACTTTAGAGGTGGTTCATCTAGTAATACACAATTTGAAATCGTATCTGTTGGTAGTGGCAAGAATTTTTGGAAATAGATGACAAGTATATCTCAAACGAGGTATACTTTTTTTGTGGGGTGATTAAATGAAAATAGGTGTTATCCAAGCTTCATCGCAAATAGAAAAAAATAATATGTTATATGAATGTACAAAAGATTATGGAGAAGTTATTAACTTTGGCTGTTTTGAAAATGAAGAAAACTATTCTTATGTTGAAATTGCCTTAGAGATTTGTTTGTTGATTTCAAGTTAAGCAGTAGATTTTGTGGTAACAGGATGTTCTTCAGGACAAGGAATGATGATTGCTTGTAATAGTTTGCCTAATTTAATTTGTGGTTATTTACCAACTCCACAAGATGCTTATTTATTTGGACGTATCAATGATGGAAATGTAGCTTCTTTACCATTAGGACTTAATTATGGATGGTCTGGTGAAATTAACTTAAAGGTAACACTTCAACAATTATTTGAAGAACCTTTTGGAATCGGCTATCCTTTAAAAGATGCAAAGTGTAAACAAGAAGATACCAAGAAAATAAAAGCTTTAAATCAATTATGCAAAAAAGATATTATTGAATTTTTAAATGAAATTGACCCATCATTCATTAATAAAGTTTTGTCTAAAAATAATGTTATAGATTATATTTTAGAACAAGGAAAAGATAAAAGAATAAAACAATGGATTTTAAACAGGAGATAATCCTGTTTTTTTATGAAAAAAGAATGATAAAACGTATGAAACTCTTCTTTTTTCCTCGTCAAAAAAGCAATGTTGGTGTACAATGGAAAAGAATTGAAAGGGAGTGTAAGTGATATGTATGACGTAATAGTTGTCGGAGGGGGACATGCTGGAATTGAAGCCAGTTTAGCACCTTCAAGAATGGGATTAAAAACATTACTTGTCACATCAAATATAAATAATATTGGATCTATGCCATGTAATACTTCTATTGGTGGACCCGCTAAAGGAATCATTGTAAGAGAAATAGATGCTCTTGGTGGACAAATGTCTAAAACAGCGGATAAAACTTACTTACAAATGAAAATGTTAAATACCGCAAAAGGACCAGGAGTACAATCTTTAAGAGCACAAGCTGATAAAAAAGCGTATCCTCGTTATATGCAAAAAGTTGTTAAAGAACAAGAAAATCTCGATTTAATTGAAGGTATGGTTGAAGATTTAGTTATAGAAGATCAAACAGTTAAAGGAGTCATTCTTGATGATGGAACAACTTATTTATCTAAAACAGTTATTTTAACTACAGGAACTTATTTAAAAGCGGAAATTCTTGTTGGACATAGTAAACATGCCAGTGGTCCAGATCAACAAAAAGAATCAAAATTCTTATCTGGAAAATTAAAAGATTATGGTTTTAGAATTCAAAGATTAAAAACTGGAACACCACCACGTGTTGAAATTAATAGTATTGATTATTCAAAAACATCATTACAACCAGGAACAAATGCAAAACTTGCTTTTAGTTTTACTACTGATGAATATGTTCCTATTGAAAAACAAACACCTTGTTATTTAACATATACAAATGAAACAACACATAAAATCATTCATGATAATCTAGAAAAATGTGCAATGTATAGTGGTTTAGTTAAAGGAATTGGACCTCGTTATTGTCCATCTATAGAAGATAAAGTTGTTAAATTCTCAGATAAACCACAACATCAAATCTTCTTAGAACCTGAATCAAAAGAAATGAATTCAATCTATGTACAAGGTTTTTCAACATCTATGCCACATGATATTCAAGAACAAATGATTCGTACTTTACCAGGATTAGAAAACTGTACAATCTTAAAATATGCTTATGCGATTGAATATGATGCGATTGATCCATTACAATTATGGCCATCACTTGAAACCAAAGTCATTAAAAACTTATTTACTGCTGGACAAATCAATGGAACAAGTGGTTATGAAGAAGCTGCTGGACAAGGTTTAATGGCAGGTATCAATGCAACACTTAAAGTAAGAAATGAAGCACCTCTTGTCTTAAAAAGAGATGAAGCTTATATTGGTGTCATGATTGATGATCTTGTTACTAAAGGAACAAAAGAACCTTATCGTATGCTTACATCAAGAGCGGAATATCGTTTATTAATTAGACATGATAATGCTGATGAAAGACTTTATGATTATAGTCATAAAATTGGACTTGTTAAAGATAAAGAATATCAAAGATATCAAAATAAAATGAAAGGAATCTATGATGAAATCGAACGCTTAAGTACCATTCGTTTTACACCAAAAGATGATATCAATGAAATGCTTAAACAAAATAATTCTTCACCTCTAAAAGAAGGTGTTTCCGCTAAAGAACTTATTACAAGACCAGAAATCACTTATGATATGATGTTACCTTATATAGATGCACCCGAATTAAGTGATGAACAAAGAAGAAGAATTACGATTTTAATTAAATATGCAGGATATATTGAAAAAGCAAAAAGACAAGCACAAAAACAAATCAAAATGGAAGAAAAACATATTCCAGAAGATATCGATTATGAAGATGTTAAAAATTTAGCTTTAGAAGCAAAACAAAAATTATCAGAAATTAGACCACTTACTATTGGACAAGCTTCTCGTATATCAGGAATTAATCCTGCAGATATTTCAGTTTTATTAATTTATTTAAAACAAAAATATAACGGAGAATAAGAATGAATGAATTAGAATTTCAAAATATACTTAAAGAAAAAGGAATTGAAGTAAGTGCACGTCAACTTAAACAATTTCAAAAATATTATGAAATCTTAATAGAATGGAATGAAAAGATGAATCTTACTGCAATTACAGATAAAGAAGATGTTTATCTAAAACATTTCTATGATTCAATTACAATTGCCTTTGATTTTGATTTCAATGATCAAACACTCATTGATGTAGGAGCTGGTGCTGGTTTCCCTTCAGTCCCTTTAAAAATACTTTATCCAAATTTAAAGATTACAATTGTCGATTCCTTAAATAAAAGAATTACCTTCTTAAATCATTTATTTAAAGAACTTGAATTAGAGAATTGTAAGGCAGTAGCTGCTCGTGCTGAAGAATATGCAAAAGACCATCGAGAAAGTGTTGATATCGTCATGGCAAGAGCGGTAGCTCGTCTAAATATTCTTGATGAACTTTGTTTACCTCTTGTTAAAAAAGAGGGTTATTTCCTTTCTTTAAAAGGAAGACAAGCATCTGAGGAAGTTAAAGAGGCTACAAAGGGAATTCAACTATTAGGTGGAAAAATTGAAAGTACGCATGATTTTACACTTGCAAATCATGATGATTTTAGAAGTAATATTATTATTAAAAAAGTAAAAGAAACACCAAAGAAATATCCAAGAATGTTTTCTAAAATAAAAAAGGGTCCATTATAGGAGGGTATAATGTTTAATAATAAATTAAAAAATATAGACATAAATAAAATACAAGCTAATATTAATCAACCAAGAACGGTTTTTAAAGAAGAAAAGATTGAAGAACTTGCTGCTTCTATTAAAGAAAATGGTTTAATTCAACCAATCGTTGTAAGAAAGAATAATGGTGTTTATCAAATCATTGCAGGTGAAAGAAGATATCGTGCTTGTCGCTTATTAAATATGAAACAAGTTCCTTGTATCATTGAAGATTATACAGATAAGCAAACACAAACACTTGCCATCATTGAAAATATTCAAAGAGAAGATCTTTCACCATTAGAAGAAGCAAAAGCTTATCAAGCTTTAATTAAAGAATATAATTATAATCAAACAGAACTTGCAGAAATTGTTGGAAAAAAACAATCAACAATTGCGAATAAATTAAGATTATTAAAATTAAGTGATGATGTTCAATTTTCATTAAATCAAAAACAAATCACAGAAAGACATGCGCGTGCCATGCTTTCTTTAGATGAAGAAAAACAACAAGAGGTTTTAAGAGAAGTCTTAAAGAAAAAATTAACGGTAGCCGATACAGAAAGACTTATCAAAAAAGAACCAAAACCTAAAAAGAAAAAAGCCGAAGCAGATGTTAAAAAAACTATTTCAAGAAATGTGAAAATTGCTTTAAATACCTTAAATCAAGCAATCACAATGATTGAAAAAACAGGAACATCACTACAACAAGAAACAGAAGATTTAGAAGATGAATATGTAATCACTATTAGAATACATAAGTAGAGGTTTAAAATGAAATTACTTGCAACAGATATGGATGGAACATTTCTAAGAGATGATAAATCCTACAGTGATGAATTTAATGATTTATATAAACAAATGTTAAAACAAGGAATTCAATTTGTGATTGCTTCAGGCAATCAATATGAAGCCCTTGCTTGTAAATTTGATGAAGAAATAAAAAATGATCTTTATTATCTTTGTGAAAATGGTACAAAGATTGTTTATCAAGGAAAAACACTTTATAAAAAAGCATTAAAGAAAGAAGATGCCAAAGAAATTTTAGATATTTTAAAACAAGATCAAGAATGCATGTTAGTCGTTTCAGGAGACAAGCATGCTTATATTTCTAAAAGCTTTGAAAATAAAAAAGATTTTATTTCATTGTTTATGAAAAATGTTCAATTTGTAGAAAGCTATGATGATATTGAAGATGATATCTTAAAATTCTCTATTGCAAGCTTTGATGATCAAATGGAACAAAGAATTGAAAAGATTCAAAAACAACTAAAAACACATTTAAAATTAGTAACAACAGGTAATGTTTGGTTTGATATCTTTTATAAAGATGTGAATAAAGGAACAACTTTAACACATCTTTTAGAAATCTTAAAGATTAAACCAGAAGAATCAGGAGCCTTTGGCGATCAAATGAATGATTATGAAATGTTACAAACAGTAAAATATGGTTATGCGATGGCTAATGCCATGCCACCAGTTAAAGAAGTTGCTTATCAAGTTATTGATAGTAATGAAAATGATGGTGTTATTTTAAAGATAAAAGAAATTTTAAAAGGTAATTATTAATGAAAATAAAATGAACTATTTATTGGTAAAACAACGATAGTTCATTTTATTTTTATAAATATTTATTAGAAATATATTTTTTAAAATAAATGCGATGAGGAAAAAATAATTTTTTTAATTCTCACAGTAAACTAAATAAATGTTAATACAATAAATCATCAGTATGGTAAGAGAAACAATACTTTTAAGAACATTAACAATAAGTTAATTAATACGCAGTGGGTATATGATAATAGAAGATGAGTTGAAATTTGAGAATGTGAAATATTCAAAAAATCTTACTACAAAAGCTTCTGCAAATATAAAAGAATGTTGTCTTACTAAAAGAAAAGTAAAAGGAGCCTTAGAATAACAAAGACTTTTAATACAACCGTGCTATAATATAAAAAAACAAGGAGGAAGACTATGAAACCAAAATTACATTTTACTGCACCTTATCATTGGATCAATGATCCTAATGGTCTTATTTACTATAAAGGAAACTATCATATTTTTTACCAACATTTCCCATATGATAATAGATGGGGAACAATGCATTGGGGACACGCAATCACAAAAGATTTTGTTCATTTTGAACATCTTCCAATTGCACTTTATCCATCTAAAGACTTTGATCGAAATGGATGTTTTTCAGGGTCAGCGATTGAAATCGATGATAAACTGTATCTTTACTATACAGCTATTAAATATGCTAAAGAAAATCCAAACAATGTTCATAATCAATACAGTGATGATGATTTAAGAGCTTCACAAGCACTTATTGTAAGCAATGATGGTATCTATTTTGATAACATTAAAAATAAAAAACAAATTATCCCAATGATTCAAGAAGCTTATCTTGGCGATTACCGTCATACCAGAGATCCTAAGGTTTGGAAAAAACAAGATGGAAAATATGCCATGGTCATTGGTAGTAAAATCGCTTATGAAGATGACTATTGTGGAAAAGCTCTTTTCTATGAAAGTGATGATGGAATTCATTTTGAATATAAAAACAGTTACCAAGAACCTACTATTGGAAATATGTGGGAATGTCCAGATGTCTTTAAAATCAATAATCAATTCTTTATGATTTTCTCACCAGAAAATACAGATCTACCACCAAAACCAAATAGTAATGCTCGCTATATGCCGATTGATTTTGAGGAAGATACACTTACTATTAAAAAACATGGTGATTGGCCTTATTTAGATCATGGTTTAGACTTTTATGCACCACAAACGTTCTTATCAAAAGATAATGAAAGACTTTTACTTGGTTGGCTTAGAATGAGAAAACCAGTTCAAGGAGAAGAATGGATTGGGATGTTTATTATGCCAAGAGTTTTAAAAGAAAAAGAGGGTAAGATTATTCAAGAACTTTATCCTGAAATAAAAAATTCATTTAATCAAGAAATTCAAGATATTTTACTTGATCAACCATTCCAATTAAAAACAACACTTAATAAGGACAGTTCTTTAAATCTTGGTGGTTTTAAAATTGATATTCAAGATGATTGTCTCCATTTGAATAGAGAAGAAGTCTCTATACAAGAAAATAAAGTATGTAATGATGTTGTTTCACCTAAATTACAAGGACATTATGATATTGAACTTTATTATGATCATCATGTTTTTGAAATCTATATTAATGGTGGTGAATATGTGATGTCACAAGTTGTTTATGATTTAAAAGATCAAATCGTTATTCAAAATACTGAGTATAAAGTCTATGTCAGATCATTATAAATTCTTTAGTCATAAACAATGTGAGTATTATCCTTGTCATCAATTAGATGAAATTAATTGTTTGTTTTGTTATTGCCCATTGTATATTTTAAAAGATTGTAAAGGCAATTATAAAATGATAGGAGATATAAAAGATTGTAGTGGATGTACTTTACCTCATCAAAAAGAAAACTATGATTATATTATTTCTCGTTATCAAGATGTTATAAAAGCTTTTCAATTACTTGACAATAAAGATACAAATGATAGTATAAAAGCACCGGAGAGTATTGAAGACAATGCTGGATAAGGTTTAGACCTTATCCAGTTTTTTTATGAGGAAATCGATGGAACAATACTTACGCGTATTTTTACCAATAATCAAGATGTTATTAAAAATGGTGCCTTGTATTTAAAAACGTATTCTATTGATTGTTTACTTACAAGTTTTCTCTTTTGTATCAATGGGTATTTAAATGGTTACGAAAGAACTGTCTTTACGATGGTACATAGTTTAGTAGCGACCTTTGTTGGAAGAATTCCTTTAACTTTATTATTTTCTAAAATACCAAACGTAACACTATTCCATATGGGAATTGTAGCCCCATTATCTACAATGATTTCTTTAGTAATGATCTTTATTTATTTTAAGAAAACAAAATTTGATAAGATGGAAGAGTAATATGATATAGTATTAATTAGAATATGTTGAAGAGGTAGAAAAATGATTAAAGCGATATTTTTAGATATTGATGGAACATTGATTTCAGGGAAAAGACCTTCTATAAAAAAAGAAGTGATTGAAGGATTAAAACAAGTAAGGAAAAAAGGAATTCAATTGTTTATAGCCAGTGGAAGACATATGTTAGAGCTAGAAGAATTAAAACTTGTTGAACAGTTTGAATTTGATGGCTATCTTTTATTAAATGGTGGCTATTGTACAATAGGTTCACAAATTATTTATGATAATAAAATAGTTCAAGAGGATTTAAAAGAAATTATAAAGATTGTAAAAGAAAACAATTATCCTTGTTTATTTATTGAAAGTAATCAAATGTATATTACTCATGTAAATCAAAGAGTCATAGATGCTCAAGCGTCTATTTCAACAATGATTCCACCAATAAGTAATCAAATCAATATAGATAACATTTACCAAGTAGATCCTTATGTAGATGAAAAAGGAATAAAAGAAATTATAAAAAATACCAAACATGTCAAAGTCACAAAATGGCATGACTATGCCTATGATATTGTTCCCAAAACAGGTGGGAAAGCAGCGGCTATTCAAGCTGTTTCGAAACATTTTGGTTATCAAAAAGAAGAATTAATGGCTTTTGGTGATGGACATAATGATATTGAAATGTTAGATGTCGTAGGTTATCCTATTGTGATGGAAAATGGCAGTGATGAAGTAAAACAACATGCATGTTATATTTGTGATGATGTTGAAAAAGAAGGAATTTTAAAAGGATTAAAACATTTTAATCTTATTGACTAGGAGAAAAGAGTATGAGAAGAAAAGATCGAGAAATTACTAATTTTGAAGAAATGATGAAAATTATTGCAAAATGCGACACTTGTCGTTTAGCGCTATTTGATGATGAATTTCCTTATATCGTTCCTTTAAACTTTGGAACAGATGTAGAAGAAGGACAACTTTATCTATATTTCCATAGTGCCAAAGAAGGAACAAAACTTGATTTAATAAGAAAAAACAATAAAGTTACTTTTGAAATGGATTGTGAACATAATATTATTTTATATGATGAAAGAATGTCGTGCACAATGGGTTATGAAAGTGTCATTGGACATGGTATTGTAGAATTTGTCGAAGATGAAAATAAGATTAATGCGTTAAAAATCTTAATGAGGCATTATCATGAAGAAGATTTCAAATTCAATGAAAAAGTCGCAATGATGACAGAAGTTTTCCGTGTAAAAGTATTAGACATGACAGGTAAAAGAAGAGATAATATTCATCCTGAAGAAAAAGTAAAAAGACATATTACATTAGAGTAAAACCTTGGTATTGCCAAGGTTTTTAAAACTGATAAACATCTTCACCTAATAGATTTAAGGCATTTAAATTAATAACTTGATAAGTACCACGTTTAATTTTCTTTATGTATTTCTTATCTAAAAATAATTGAAGAACACGTTGGAGTTGACGATAACTACAACCAATCAATTCAGCAACAACTACAAAATTATCTTGAACAATAGAGTCTTTATGAGAAACAATAAAGTAAGCCGCTAATCTATTTTCAACAGGATAATTTAATGAAATAGATTGATTTTGAGTTGATTTAGAAAGCTTACTGGCAAGATTTTTAGCGATGGTTTTCATAAAGAAAATATCATTCCTTAATATTTCCTGATATTTAGAAAGAGAAATGGTTGCACATATACAATCTTCATACGCAATCACATTATTAATAATAGAGGATTGAGTAATAAATTCTAAATCCCCAATAATAGAATAGGGACTATTAAAACTGCATAACATACTATTTCCATTGGCGTTGATATGATTTACTTTGACTTTTCCTTTTAAAAGAATATAAATATGATTAAGCTTTTCACCTTGATGTAATAAATAATCATCCTTATTTATTTCTATTATTTCAATATATTGATAATTATCAATGTGAAGAATTTCTAATTTTTTTAATTCATTTAAATAATTCATCTAAATCACCACTACAAATATGACATATGTCGTATTTATAATCAAGTTCAATCACTATAATTCTTTCTGGAGGTGACCTTGATGGATTTTGTATTAGCTACATTATGTGGAATTATTGTAACAACAATGAATGTATTTAATGGACAATTATCAGATTATACAGGAGTCTATTTGTCTACGGTTATCATTCATTTAGTTGGTTTAGTTACATTTTTAATTATTATGAAAATCAAAAATAAGAAAATTTGTTTTAAAAAACAAATTCCTTTATATATGTATTGTGGAGGATGTATTGGTGTTTTGACTGTTATTTTTAATGTCTTTGCGATTGGAAAGATTGGTGCTTCTTTAATGACAGCACTTGGATTATTAGGCCAAATGATGACATCTTTATTATTAGAAAATAAGGGATGGTTATCGACATCTATTCGAAAATTAAATAAAGGAAAGATTATAGGATTAGTTGTTGTTTGTTTAGGAATAGGAGTGATGTTATTATGATTTCTATTATATTTTCTATTCTATCAGGAGTTACGATTGTTTTAAGTAGAAGTGTTAATGGTTTACTTTCTAAGAAAATGGGTGCTTATCAAGGAACATTTTATAATTACTTTACAGGATTTATGACAAGTTTGATTTTAATGCTTGTGCTTATGCTTGTTGGGGTTCAAAGTATAAATATCTCTTTAGATAAAACGAATTTGATGATGTATTTAGGGGGAATCATAGGGGTTTTTAATATCTTAATATTAAATATTATTGTTCCTAGAATATCCCCTGTTATTCTTACTTTATTAAGCTTTATTGGGCAACTGATCAGTGGGATGGTGATTGATGCATTTGTTTATCAGATGTTCTCTGTTTCAAAGATTTTAGGATGTTTGATTGTTATTATTGGGTTAGTGATTTATCAATTAAGTGAAGAAAAAGCATAAAAGAAGATCGAGTTAGATCTTCTTTTTGCTTAATATGAGTTTTGCTTTTTCGGATCTTTTTAATTGTTTAATTTCTTTTTAAAGCATCGCTTTTATGTTCAAAAGTTTCAAAATAAACAAGTTCTACTGGTCTTCTTGCCTTTGTATATTTAGCGCCTTTACCAGCATTATGAGCTTCTATACGTTTTTCTAAATGATTAGTCCAACCAGTATAAAGGGTTTGATCACTACATCTTACAATATAAACATAATTATTTTGTTGTTGAACCAAACCCACCATTTCTTTCTTCAGTGACATCATCATCTTCTACAATTCCAAATTCAAAGAAAATCCCTTGAACCATTCCTTGTCCAGCTTTTAAAGAAAGTGATTTGTCTTCATTACTATCATTTGTAAGCTTTACAAACATATGACCCTCATTATCACTGTTATAATAATCACTATCAATAATACCTACTGTATTATTAAGTTGTAAACGATATTTAAATCCTAAACCACTACGAGGATATAAACCTAATACCCAACCGTTTTCAATGCGTACACGAATACCTGTGGGAATTGTAATTGTTTGTCCTGGGTTTAATTCAAAATCAATAGGGCTATAGAAATCATAACCTGCAGATCCTTTTGTAGCACGTTTTGGAAGTTGAATAGAATTATAGATTTCTTCTACTTCTTTTTCATTATATTGAGGAAATGAATCCATGAAATCATTTTTAAATTGGTTATATGATACTTTTTCAAATTTTGCGATTTTTTTCATAATTTTTCTCCTTTTTACTTCTCTATTATAGAATAAAAATAAAAACAAGAAAATAAATAATTTCATCACTTGACAGAGGGTTAGGAGATTGCTATTATATGTGTAAATTACAAGATATAGTATCAAATACTACATAAAATAGTTAAAAGAGGTAATGAATATGAAAAGAACAAAATTAGATGATCGAATTTTACCTGTTTATACAAAAGGTGAAGAAATATTTAATATGGTAACGCATATTGTTGGAGGCGCTATGGGGATAGTGGCTCTTGTTTTATGTATTATCTTTTGTCATGATGGTTATGGTTTGTTTTCAGGGATTGTTTATGGGATTTCTATGATTCTTCTTTATACGATGTCTGCTATCTACCATGGCTTGTCACCTAAACTTAAAGCAAAAAAAGTTTTCCAAATTATGGATCACTGTAGTATCTTTGTCCTCATCGCTGGAACTTACACACCGGTATTACTTTGTTCAATAAGACAGGTTGACGCTAAGTGGGCTTGGATTCTATTTGCGATCGTTTGGATCATGACGGTTATTGGAATTACGTTAAATGCGATTGATATAAAAAAATATCAAACCTTTTCAATGATTTGTTATTTGGTGATGGGATGGTGTATTATTTTTAAAATCAATCTCTTACCACAAGCCATTGGAATGAATGGTATTTGGCTTTTAGTTTCAGGTGGTCTTGCTTATACGATTGGTGTTATTTTCTATGTCTTACAATATAAAATCAAGTATATGCATAGTATCTGGCATTTATGGATTTTAGTTGGTTCTATCTTACATTTTTTATGTATTATCTTGTATGTTCTTTAAAATTTATAAAAATCATAAATATATTTTTAATAGAGTCCTTTGTATAATAAGCATTGGACTTTTTTTATTTTTGAAAAACGTAAAATAACTATAAAATCAACGTTATTTGTGATAGAATGGGCTGGACATTGAATTGTTTTAAGAAAAACAAATAAAAAAATCGACCAATAGAGCATAAAAGTATAATTTTTTTTTTTGATTGGTTATAATGTTTATACATCAAAAATATGAAAGGGGATATTTAGCGTGAAAATAATAAAAAGGAATGGGCAAGAAGCAATTTTTGATGAAGTAAAAATCACTAATGCCATTATTGCAGCAAATAAGGAAGTTGTTGAAACAGACAGACTTTCAGAAGAAGAAATTGATAATATTACAAATGATATCAAATATAAATGTAAAAAAATCAAAAGAGCATTGAGCGTTGAAGAAATTCAAAACCTCGTAGAAGATGAATTAATGAAATTAAATGCCTTTTCTGTTGCTAGAAAATATATTACATATCGTTTCCAAAGAGCTTTAGCTAGACAATCTAATACAACAGATGAACAAATTTTAAGTTTGATCGAATGTGCCAATGAAGAAGTAAAACAAGAAAACTCTAATAAAAATCCAACGGTAAACAGCGTACAAAGAGATTACATGGCTGGAGAAGTCAGTAAAGACTTAACAAGAAGAATTTTACTTCCAGAAGATATCGTTAAAGCACACGATGAAGGATTAATTCATTTCCATGATGCTGATTATTTTTCACAACATATGCATAACTGTGATTTAGTAAATCTTGAAGATATGTTACAAAATGGAACAGTTATTTCAGAAACAATGATTGAAAAACCAAAGAGTTTTTCAACTGCTTGTAATGTTGCAACACAAATTATTGCACAAGTAGCGAGCTCTCAATATGGAGGGCAAAGTATTACTTTATCTCATTTAGCACCATTTGTTGATGTAAGTAGACAAAAATTTAGAAGTGAAGTTAAAGAAGAATTTAAAGCTATTGGAATTGAATTAGACGATGAAAAAATTAATGCGTTAGCTGAAGAACGTTTGAAAAAAGAAATTACTAAAGGGGTTCAAACAATTCAATATCAAGTTGTTACTTTAATGACAACAAATGGGCAAGCACCATTTATTACTGTCTTCATGTATTTAAATGAAGTACCTGAAGGACGTTTAAGAGATGATCTTGCTATGATCATTGAAGAAACACTTAAACAAAGAATGAAAGGTGTTAAAAATGAAAAAGGTGTTTATATTACACCAGCATTCCCAAAACTTATCTATGCTTTACAAGAAAACAATATTGAACCAGAGAGTCAATATTATTATTTAACAGAACTTGCAGCAAGATGTTCAGCAAAACGTTTAGTTCCTGACTATATTTCAGAAAAAGTCATGAAAGAATTAAAAGTTGATCAAAATGGAAATGGTCAATGTTATCCATCAATGGGATGTAGATCTTTCTTAACACCATATATTGATGAAAATGGTAAACCAAAATACTATGGACGTTTCAATCAAGGAGTTGTTACAATCAACTTAGTTGATGTGGCTTGTTCATCAAAAAGAGATATGAACAAATTCTGGCAAATCTTTGATGAAAGATTAGATTTATGTTATAGAGCTTTAATGTGCAGACATGAACGTTTAAAAGGAACACCAAGTGATGTGGCACCTATTTTATGGCAACATGGGGCTTTAGCTCGTCTAAAAAAAGGTGAAACAATTGATAAATTATTATATGGTGGATATTCAACAATTTCTCTTGGATATGCTGGATTATATGAATGTGTTAAATATATGACAGGCAAATCACATACAGATCCAAGTGCAACACCATTTGCGATTGAAGTAATGCAACATTTAAATGATGCATGTGCAAAATGGAAAGAAAAAGAAAACATTGATTTCTCACTGTATGGAACACCAATTGAATCAACAACTTATAAATTCGCAAAATGTTTGCAAAAACGTTTTGGAAAAATCAAAGATGTTACAGATAAAAACTATATTACAAACAGTTATCATATCCATGTAACAGAACATATCAATGCCTTTGATAAACTTACATTTGAATCTCAATTCCAAAAATTATCACCAGGGGGAGCTATTTCTTATGTAGAAGTTCCTGATATGCAAGATAATATTGATGCTGTCCTAGCAGTTATGAAACATATCTACAATAACATTATGTATGCTGAATTAAATACAAAGAGTGATTATTGTATGGCTTGTGGTTATGATGGAGAAATTCAAATCGAAAAAGATGAAAATGGTAAACTTATTTGGGTATGTCCAAACTGTGGAAATAAAAACCAAGATATGATGTCTGTTGCTAGACGTACTTGTGGTTATATTGGAACTCAATTTTGGAACCAAGGAAGAACACAAGAAATCAAGGAACGTGTATTACACATATAGAGATGAAATTTTCATCTCTTTTTTAATTTTTAAAAAATGAAAATAATAAGTTTCATTTGAACAAATCATGATATAGTGTAAATAAAGATAAAAGGAGGAAAATAAATGAGTTTACCAAAAGATTTTTTATGGGGTGGTGCCACTGCCGCCAACCAATATGAAGGTGGATGGAACGTAGGAGGACGTGGAAAATCAAGTGATGATGTCATCACAAATGGAACACACACAGAACCTCGTTGTATTACTTTTATTAATAAAGCCGGTGAAGGAGTAAAAGCACCAATGTTTGTAGGCGCTAATTATGAAGATGTAGATCATTTTGAATGTTTTGATGATTGTTTATATCCTAATCATGAAGCTACTGATTTTTATCATCATTATAAAGAAGATATTGCTTTAATGGCTGAAATGGGATTTAAATGTTTTAGATTATCGATTGCCTGGTCTCGAATCTTTGCTAATGGAGGTATGGAAGGTGAACAACCATTAGAAGAAGGATTAAAATTTTATGATGATGTTTTTGATGAATGTTTAAAATATGGGATTGAACCATTAGTTACTTTATCGCATTATGAAACACCTCTTGCTTTAACGGAAGCATGGAATTCATGGGCTGATAGAAGAACAATTGATTGTTATGTAAGATATTGTGAAGTTGTTTTTAATAGATATAAAAATAAAGTTAAATATTGGCTTACATTTAATGAAATCAATTGTATAGAAATGTCACCATGGATGGAAGGTGGTGTGCTTACTAAAGATAAACAAACTATGATCAATATGGCACACTATCAATTTGTCGCAAGTGCTAAAGCTGTTAAATTAGGTCATCAGATCAACCCTGATTTTAAAATCGGATGTATGCTTGCTTATACATTAACTTATCCAATGACATGTCATCCAGAAGATACATTAGCTGCATGGAAAAAAACACATAATAATATTTTCTATACAGATGTACAATGTCGAGGATATTATCCATCTTATCGCTTAAAAGAATTTGAAAGAGAAGGAATTACACTTCCAATTGAAGATGGAGATTTAGAAATTATTAAAGAAGGTACTGTTGATTTCTTATCATTCTCTTACTATATGTCACAAGTAGCTGCTTATAATCCAGAAGATTATGAAGGAGCAGGTGGTGGAAACTTATCGCTTGGTTTAAAAAATCCTTATTTAAGTGCATCTGACTGGGGATGGCAAATTGACCCAACAGGGCTTAGAAATGCATTAAACAGACTCTATGATCGTTATCAAATGCCCTTATTTGTTGTAGAAAATGGTTTAGGTGCTTTTGATAAAATCGAAGAAGATGGTTCAATTCATGACACATATAGAATCAATTATTTAAGAGATCATATTAAAGCCATGGATGCCGCAGTGAATGAAGATGGTGTTGATTTAATGGGATATACAATGTGGGGATGTGTTGACTTAGTATCAGCTTCCACAGGAGAAACAGCAAAACGTTATGGTTTTGTTCATGTTGATAAATACGATGATGGGACAGGAGATTTATCAAGAAGAAAAAAAGACTCATTCTATTGGTATAAAAAAGTAATCGGATCTCATGGAAATGATTTAGATTAGGAAATAATGGATATGATAATTTTTAAAAAGTGAAATCTTAAAAATATCATATCTTTTTTTATTTTAAAGGTAAATAAAGATAATAAATATTTAGTTATTTGTTTATTGTGATATAATCAAAGAAGAGGTGATTATATTGAAAAAAGTAACAGTAGCTGCAATCGCAAAAGAAGCAGGAGTTTCTCCTGGAACAGTAAGCAATGCACTTAATAATAGAAAAGGATCTATTAGTAAAGGAAAAAGAGATCATATTATAGAAGTGGCAGAAAAATTAGGATATTTTAAAACTGGAAAAAGGACAGGTATTTTGACACTTGTTATTTATAGTAAAAAAGAGCGAGTTGTTGGAGACACACCTTTTTTTTCCGAATTGATTAGAGGTTTAGAAAATGAGGCAACGAAACAAGATTATAGATTAAATATTATATATATAGATAGTGATCAGATAGGAGAAATACAACAACTTGATGATGTTTCAAAAAGTGACGGATTAATTCTTTTAGGAACAGAAATGCAGTTAGAAGATGTTGAAAGATTTGAAAATTTTAGAATACCATATATTATTATTGATAATGCTTATACAAATCAAAAATGTGATTTTTTATCTATTAATAATAGAGATGGGATGTATGAAATAACAAATTATTTAGTTAAAAAAGGGTATAAAAGAATTGGATTAATTAATTCTATTAATCAAATAAATAACTTTAAAGAAAGAAAAATGGGTTATTTACAAGCTATGATGGATAATGGATTAAATGTAGTTCCAGAATTAGAAGCCTTTGTTCAACCAACGATAGATGATAGTTATAGAGATTTTAAGGATTACTTAGTAGAACTTATAAATGGAGAAGATGAGATGCCAGATGCCCTCGCTGCAGTTAATGATTATATTGCATTGGGGGCTATAAGAGCTATGCAAGAGCTTAATGTCAATGTCCCAATAACAGGATTTGATGATATTTCATTTGCAAGTTATTCAACACCATCATTAACAACTGTCAGAGTAAATAAAAGATATCTAGGGGAAGTTGCAGTAAAAAGATTGATAGAGAAATTTTCTGAAAATGAAAATACATTAAAAATAATGGTAAGTACTGAAATAATAGAACGTGATAGTACTAAATAAATAAGTAAAATATTTAGTTAAAACTTAAATAAATATTTAGTTTGAGTATTGACCGATGAAAACACTTTCATTATACTTTTGGTTGTAGAGAGTTGCAACACTACTAGAATATGTATGAGATGGAAGGAAAAATAAAATGGATAACAAATATGTTAATAAAGCTTTGGAACTATCATCTAAGGTTGCATCAAATGTTTATCTAGATGCTATTTCTAAAGGATTGATGGGGACATTACCTATCTTGATTATTGGTTCAATTGGATGTCTTTTAGGGGTATTCCCATTTGATCCTTATTTACAATTTATTGAAAAAATAGGAGTTAAAACTTATTTCTTAACTGCATCAACAGTAACAACAAGCTGTTTATCAATTTATGCAGCATTCTTAATTGGATATCGTTTAGCTGGAAGTTTTAAATGTGATCAAATTCCAGCAGGATTAATTTCAGTTTTTGCATTTTTTATTACTACACCACTAACAAAAGATAGTGGATTGATGATGGAATTTATGGGTGCTAAAGGTTTATTCGGTGCAATGATTGCTGCATTGATAGCTACAAGAATCTATTGTGCATTTATGAATGTTGATAAATTAAAAATTAAAATGCCAAATGGTGTACCACCAATGATTGCTAATACATTTACAGCATTAATTCCAGCAATCTTAGTAGGATTAATTTTCATTGCTGTGGCTACAATATTCTCATTTACTCCTTATGGTTCATTTACACAGTTAGTTTATACAGTTATTGTGACACCTTTAAATTCTTTAGGTGGAAGTGTATGGTCTTTAGTGGTTTTAATTTTAGTACAAATGCTTTTATGGTTCTTTGGAATTCATGGATCAAATGTTATTAGTGGTGTAATTACTGCTGTATATTTACCTATGGCAACAGCTAATTTAGAAGCATATGCTGCTGGTAAAGCTTTACCAAATATTTTATGTAATACATTCTATGATACTTTTAGTGGAATTGGTGGTGCAGGAGGTACTTTATCATTATGTATCGTTATCTTATTATTTGCTAAATCAAAACAAAATAAGACAATGGGGAAATTAGGTATTATTCCTGGGTTATTCACAATTAATGAACCAGTTATATTTGGTTATCCTTTAATTATGAACCCATTAATGGCAATACCATTTATTCTAACACCAATTGTACAAACATTAGTTGCTTATTTCAGTATGTACATAGGTTTAGTACCAAGATTTACAGGTGTACAAGTACCATGGTGTATGCCAATTATCTTAAAACCATTACTTGCTGGGGGTTGGCAAGCTGCAATTTTACAAGTTGTATGTATTTTCATTGGATGTTTAATTTGGTATCCATTCTTTAAAGTTTCTGATAAACAAAGATATGAACAAGAACAAAGTTTAGAAGCTACCGTAGAATAGTATTTACAACAGAAAATAAATAGGAGGAAAATTATGTCACTTACAATAGAAAACAATATTCTAATGAAAAATGGGAAACCATTTTTCTACCTAGCAGATACATGCTGGTCTGCATTTACAAATATTAAAGATAATGATTGGGATTATTATTTAGATTATCGTAAATCACAAGGTTTTAACACATTACAAATCAACATCCTCCCTCAATGGGATGCATCCGCCACAGATTTATGTTATGAACCTTTTGAAGTTATTGATGGAAAATATAATTATAAAAAATTAAATTTATCTTATTTTGAGCATGCAGATAAAATGTGCGCACGTGCTAAAGAAAAAGGTTTTGAATTAGCGCTTGTTATAATGTGGTGTAATTTTGTTCCTGATACATGGGCAAGTCAATTTTATTCAAAAGGTATTATGCCAATAGATTGTATTGACAATTATATAAATATTATTCATGAAACATTTACAAAGTATGAACCACTTTATATTATTAGTGGAGATACTGATTTTAATACAGAACAATGTATTGAATATTATGTTAAATGTGCTAAACAAATAAAAGAATTAGCACCTAATTGTTTATATACAACACACATAAAAGGAAGATATACATATATACCAGATAATCTTTATTCATATTTGGATTTATGTTTTTATCAAAGTGGTCATAATGCTCAAAACTTAGGAATGCCTTACTTACTTGCAGAAGAAATGGCAGATAAATATAAAGGTAAACCAGTAATAAATAGTGAACCATGTTATGAAGATATGGGATATTCCAGACAAATGTATGGAAGATGGAGTAAAGAAGATATCATTAGAGCTGCATGGATGTCTTTACTTTCTGGAGCCAGTGCTGGAATTACTTATGGAGCGGCAGGAATCTATAGTTGGCATACTACAAATAAAGGATTTGAAGCTTCGTTGGGAGAAGGATTTGCGACTCCTAAATGTTGGCAACAAGCTTTATGCTTTGATGGTGCTTGGGATTATGGTTATATAAAATATATATTTGAAACTTATGATTTATATGGGTTAAAAGCTATACAAGAACTACTTGTAAAAGAAAATCCAGAAATTAGAATTGCTAGAAAAGATGATAAAATTGTGCTATATGTTCCACATAATATTGATATTGAATTAAATTTAGATTTATCAAACTATAAAGCAATTGCAATTGATTTAACAAGAAGATATGTTTCACCACTTCAAACAATTAATGGAAAGACAAGCATTATTAAAATGACATATTTTAATAGAGATGCATTATATATTTTAGAAAAAGATGTATAGAGTTGCGATAATTTGTTCGTTTTCAATTTCAGCAAAAAATATCTGTCATGTTTTGCAAGAAGAAATTGAAAAAAAACAGCTGAACATAGAAGTTGAAGCATTTCATACAGAAGATTGTAGTAAAGTAATAGGTAATTATGATTTAGTTTTACTTATGCCGCAAATTAGATATAATTTTAAAAATATAAGTAAATTATTGAAACCTATTGAAACAAAAGTAATTACAAATGAACAAATTAATCATATAAATGATTTGTTAGATGTTATTATAGAAAGCAAAGAACAGTGTAAGAAATAAAAATACACTGCTCTTTTTTAATAATCATAATAATGTTCAATCTTATCAATGAGATCTTTATATTTTTTCTTATTTTCTTTAAGCATCACAACATAATAAGTGACATGGGCTTCTTCTTCATTAATGGGAAGAATTACACGATCAGACATCTTACCCTCTCTTTTAATAGAAAGATTAGAAGTATAAGAAGGAAGTGTTGATGCTTTGACAATTTCATTAAAAGTAAGACGTTCATCTTGTAAAAGATATCTAGTTTTTGGGGTTTTTTGTATATGTAAATCATGCCAAAAACCAATATTTGAATAAAGAAGCATGGTTTGTCCATCTAAATCATGAAATTTAATTTCTTTTTTACTCGCAAGAGGATGATTTAATGGTAATGATAAAAAAAGATCTTCTTCAACATAAGGAATACAAAAATATTGAGAATCATCAATATATTCAGGAGTAATCACAAGGTGATACTCTTTTTCTTTTAATTTTGTAAGTAAATCTTTTTTGTTAATAACGGCTGTTTGAATTGTTATTTGTGGATAAAGTTCTTTAATTAAAGGTTCAATATCCCACATGGGTGCAGGAGAACATGTTGCAATAGAAATTGTGTGAAAAGAACGGTCAAATTCTTGAACATTATCAACCATTGTTTGAATACTTTTAATGATTTTTTGAGCATGCTTAACAGCTAATTCACCATTTTTATTAAGAACAATTTTATTTTTATAATGATCAAAGAGTTCTACTCCTAAATCACTTTCTAATCTTTGCATAGAGCGTGAAAGGGCTGGTTGTGAAATTAATAATTCTTTGGCAGCTTTAGAAATTGTTTTATTCTCAGCAATATAAATAAGTTGTTCAAGTTGATTAAGTTCTATCATATAATGACCTCCTACTATGCGTTTAAATTATAGCACATTTCATTATTGATATTGTACTTTTAAGTAATAAAAAAATAAAATATGTGTGTAAAAAGGAGAAACTAAAAAATGAAAACATGGTTAATTACAGGATGTTCAAGTGGTATTGGAAAAGGAATTGCGAAAGCTGTTTTAGAAAGTGGGGATCAAGCAATTGTTACGGCAAGAAATAAAGATAAAGTGATGGATATTGTAGAAGTTTATCCAGAAACGGCTTTAGCTGTTTCTTTAGATGTATGTAGTCAAGATAGTATTAAAAACGCTGTAAAAGAAGCATACGATAAATTTGGAACAATTGATGTTCTTGTTAATAATGCAGGATATGGTTATCGTAGTGCTGTAGAAGAAGGAGAAATCGAAGCAGTTCAAACTTTATATCAAACTAATTTATTTGGACCAATTGAATTAATTAAAGCTGTTCTTCCTAAAATGAGAGAACAAAAATCAGGCTATATTTTAAATGTGACTTCGATTGCAGCAGCAAGATCCGCTGTAGGTTCAGGATATTATGCTTCAAGTAAAGCAGCCTTAGAATTACTTACAAATGGTTTAATGAAAGAACTTGCTCCATTAGGAATTAAAGCAATGGTTGTTCAACCAGGAGCTTTTAGAACAAGATTCTATGATGGTGAATCTTTACAAGGAACAAAAACTCAAATTGGTGATTATGAAGCAGTCGTAGGTAAATCAAGACCAGGTAACTTTGAAAACAAACATCAACAAGCAGGTGATCCAGATAAAGCTGGTAAAGTCATTGTAGATGTTGTGCATAATGATGATTTACCAGAAATTTTAACTTTAGGTAAAGCAGCCGTAACAGCAGTTAAATCAACTTTAGAAGCAAAAATTGCAGAATTAGATAAATGGGCTGAAGTATCAGCTTCATGTGATTATGAGGAAGGAAAGTAGAAAGATGAAAAGAATAAGACTTGGAAAAACAGATATGTATGTAAGTGCGATAGGACTAGGATGTATGGGATTAACTCATGCCAGTGGACTTCCAACGCCTAAAGAAGAAGCAGTAGAAATTTTAAGAAAAGCACATGACATGGGATATGATTTCTATGATACAGCTGAATGTTATACAGGAGTTAATCCTGATGGAAGTACAGCTTATAATGAAGAAGTTGTTGGTGAAGCTGTTAAACCATTTAGAAAAGATATTATCTTATGTACTAAATTTGGTGTTAAACATATGGGTGATCACCTTGAATTTGATAGTTCACCAGAAACAATTAGAAAATCTTTAGAAGGATCATTAAAGAAATTACAAACAGATTATGTTGACATTTATTATCAACATCGTATTGATCCTAAAATAGAACCAGAAGTTGTTGCTGGTGTGATGAAAGAATTAATTGAAGAAGGAAAAATTAAAGCATGGGGTATTTCTGAAACAAACGAAGAATACTTAAGACGTGCTCATGCTGTATGTCCTGTAACTGTTATTGAAAACAGATATTCAATGATGGCTAGATGGCATGAAAATTTAATGCCTGTATGTAAAGAATTAGGAATCACTTATGTTGCTTTCTCTCCTCTTGCTAATGGAGCTCTTACAGGTGCTTATCAATCTAAAAAAGCTTTCGGTAGTGGTGAACAAGACTTTAGACCTGATATGCCTCAATACAGTGAAGAAGGAATTAAAAAGACAAATGAATTATTAGAAGTTGTCTCTCAAATTGGTGAAAAACATCACGCAACAAATGCGCAAATGTCACTTGCTTGGATGATTAATAAATATGATTTCATTATTCCAATTTCAGGATCAAGAAAACTTGATAGACTTCAATCTAACTTTGAAGCAGGTAATGTTGAATTAGGTCAAGAAGAAGTTAAAACCATTGATGATAAATTAAATACAATGGAATTTAAAGTATTTGGAGGTCATTAATGATTCAATTAGACAAAAGGAAAACGTTCTCTTTTGTCTAATCCTGTTGGATTGGTTTATAAAATGACTATTCTTTTCAATCATTTGATTCAAATGAACAACTTTATTTGATAGGAGATATAAAATTAACTTATTAATTAATATTATTAAACACTATAAAATTATTAGAAATAAAACACAATTCTATATTAGTTATTGGGAGGTATAAAATGAATATCTTATTTATTAATGGAAGTCCTAATAGAAGCGGAAATACTGTAAGACTTGCTAAAAAATTCTTAAAAGATCAAGAATTTAAAACATTAAATTTAGTTGATTATAAAATCTATAGCTACGGTCAAAATTTTGAAGATGATCAATTAGATGAAATCATTGAACAAAGGAAACGAGCAGATACAATTGTCATTGGTTCACCACTTTATTGGCATAATATGTCAGGAGCGATTCGTAATGTTTTAGATCGTTTCTATGGTTATGTAGATGAAAGCTTACTTCAAGGAAAAGATATGTATTTTGTTTTCCAAGGATATATGCACCTACCAAGGAACAATTAGCGGCTGGTGAATATACCATGAGTCGTTTCGCAAAACTTTATGGTATGAACTATAAAGGCATGATTACTGAATAAACAACAAGATCAAACTTGTTTTTAATGTCTACAATCAGTAGATAGCTCTTTTCTTTCTATTTTAATTTGATTCATGTATAGTTGAAGTAGGAGGGAAGGCATATGGATAACGTCAGATTTGCACAAACTATTAAAAATGCACGACTTAAAAAAGGGTACACTCAAAGTCAATTAGCTGATTTATTAAATGTCAGTAATAAAACAATCAGTAAATGGGAAACAGGAAGAGGTTATCCAGATATTACTTTACTTGCTAAGATAACATCTATTTTAAAACTAGACTATGAAGAACTTCTTCAAAGCAATGAATATATTATTCAAAAAAGAAAGAAAAAAAGAAAATATATTTCTATTATCAGTATTGTTTGCCTTTCTTTTATTCTTTGTTTAATAGGAATGTACAACGTACAAAAACAACAAGAATATAAAAGAAATTATCAAAATATAATCCAAAGATTATGTAGTAATTATTATGTAGGAAACTTCTTTGATTTTGCTTATCGCAAGCCTTCATCATTAATAGTTAAAAAGGAAGATTTATTAACACAAAAGAAAATCATTCAACTTTGTGATTATTTAAATATTAATGATTTCAAAAAGATCAAAACCATAAAAACGAAACATTCATTTGATCCAACTGCTTCTTATATTGATCGAGATAATCAAGATAAGCAATATGAATTTTATATTAGAAATAAAAAGGGTGAAACAATGGTTGTTATTGTTATTCTTAACCATAATATTATTAAAATTCTTGATAACGAATATCATCAAGTACACTATTATCAAAGTCAAAATATAAATTATGAAAAACTTAATATAGAACATTTACCTTGGTAGTACCAAGGTATTTTTTTATAAAAATGTTATAATTTTTGTAACAAATAACTACTTTAAAAAGTATTACTAATGAAGGGAGGTTTTAAATATGGAAGAAGTCATTCAACGTGAAAAAGATCTGGTTTATCGTCTTGCTTTTAGCCAATGTCATCAAAAAGATCAAGCGGATGATATTTTTCAAAATGTCATGTATCGTTATCTTAAAGGAAAACCCACTTTTGAATCTTTAGAACATGAAAAAGCATGGTTTATTAGAGTGACACTTAATTGTAGTAAAACATCTTTAAAATCATTTTGGAATAATAAGGTAGAAGAAATAGATGAACAAGCTTATATCTTTGAAAAGAAAGAAATTGATTTAACACCGTATTTAAATAAACTTCCTAAAAAATATAATGCGGTTCTTTATTTATTTTATTATGAAGGATATTCAACTAAAGAAATGGCAAAACTCTTACATATTAAAGAAAATAATGTTCGTGTTTTGCTTAATCGAGCAAGAAATCAATTAAGGAAGGAGATAGAGTCTGATGAAAAATAAATCATTTGAAAACTATTATGATCATGTTCATGTTGATGAACATTTACTTGATCAAAAAAAATCTTATAAACATCATTATCTAAAACCTATTTTGATTCTTTCTTGTTGTCTTCTTTTATTTGTTTGTGTTTTACAAAGCAAACAAATAAATAAAGATACTTTTGAAGTCATTGCTTATAATCAAACTTATACTTCGCTTACCAAGGAATCAACACCTATGGATTATTATTTAATTCATGATCAAGTTGATATAGCAGATAAAGTTCAATTAAAAAAGAAATATGAAGAAAAGTATTTCTCTAAAAATGTGGAATTTAAACAATCACAGTTAGATTTAAAAAGTTATGAAGGAAATTATTATTTGAATGGTTATCTTACAACAAGTTATTTTACTGTAGATGTTGAAAGTGATGAATTATGCATGGCCTACTGCCGAAATCGCCGTTATGGGTGGTGCAGGTGCAG
>OGZE01000559.1_pt1 | contig 27869 bp, 17 predicted proteins | sample 1576731 | NCBI WGS metagenome assembly OGZE01 (sample SAMEA3541503, study PRJEB24748) | human gut metagenome | biome: human gut; feature: human-associated habitat; material: faeces | place: China | collected 2012 | reverse complement strand
TTATTGGGAATTTAAGGAGTGTATAAATCTATAAAAAAGAAGAAGATTTTCCGTAGGCCCGCGCGCTCCATGCCGAGCCCGCGCGCTCCATTGCCGTCATGCCCAACAACGAAGAGGCGACTATCGAGGTTTGGCCCTCGCTCGACCACGCCGCCGCAGCGTTTGAAGCTGCGACCAGCGCGGATGCCGAGGAGCAGACCGCGGTCGCCGACGACGTCATCGGCGACGAAGCCCCCGCCATGCCCGAGCCCGCTGCCACGCTCGACCTGGGCGACGGCAAGCCGCTGCCCGTGCTCATCCCCGAGTCCGAGCAGTTCGCCAACCGCCTGCGCAAGAACGCTCGCCTGCGTCGCAAGTGGGCCAAGCGCGAGGGCGTGAGCTGCTACCGCGTCTACGATGCCGACCTGCCCGACTACTCCGCCGCCATCGACCTGTACGAGGGTTGCCCGCAGACGCCGGGCCGATGGCTCGTCATCGCCGAATACGCCGCGCCTAAGACCATCGACCCCGCACTGGCCCAGGCCCGTATGCTCGACATTCTGGCCATCGCACCGCGTATCCTAGATGTTCCCGCCGAGCATGTGCACGCCAAGGCCCGCATGCGTTCGCGTGGCGGCTCGCAGTACGGCAAGCAGGGCGCCGGCAAGGGCGGATCGGGCGAGCGCGCCAATATCGCACGCCGTCGCCTCCCGCTCATCGAAGAGGGCGGCCTTACCTTTGCCGTCAACTTTGACGACTACCTGGACGTGGGCATTTTCTTGGACCACCGCGTCACCCGCAACCTGGTGCGCGAGCACGCCAAGCAGGCGCGTCGCTTCCTCAACCTGTTTGCCTACACCGGCACCGCCACCTGCTACGCGGCCGATGGCGGCGTCGAGGAGACCGTGACGGTCGACCTCTCCAACACCTATCTGGACTGGGCCGAGCGCAACATGCGCCAGAACGGCTTTGTGGGTCCGCAGCATCACTTTGTGCGCGACGACGTGCTCGCCTGGATTCGCGACCAGCGCCAGACGCGCAACCGCTGGGACCTGATTTTTGTCGACCCGCCCACGTTCTCGAACTCGTCCAAGATGGGCCGCCGCACCTGGGATGTCCAGCGCGACCATGTTGAGCTGTTGGCCGGCGTATCGCGCCTGCTCGCACAGGGCGGCCATGCCATCTTTAGCTGCAACCTGCGAGGCTTCCGCCCCGAGACACGCAAGCTCGCACGCGCGGGCGTGGTGCTACAGGACATAACGGCGCAGACCATCCCCGAGGACTTCGCACGCAACCAGAAGGTGCACCATTGCTATATCGTGCGCCGCCTGCCCATCGAGGACGCCATGGCCGAGGTCGGCTTTAGCGCCGAGGAAATTGCCGAGCGAACCGAGGAGCTGCGCAACCCCGAGGCCCGCAAGCCCCGTGCGGCAGTACCCGCGCACGCGCAGGCCGGCAACGGCAAGTCCAACTTTGCCGGCAAACCCTCCCCCGCCGGCAAGCCCAAAAAGAAGAAGTTCTACGCCAGCAAGCCTAAGGGCAGATAACAAAGTTGCGGTGGAATACGGACTGTTTTGCCTGGAATTAGGCAAATTTAGACCGTATTTCACCGCAACTCATATTGGGATGGTGGTTGGCGATCTAGCCTTGGGTGACTAGGCGGTAGCCAATGCCTACATGGGTTTGGATGTAACGCGGATGCGCGGGGTCGGACTCGATCTTCTTACGCAACGTGCCCATAAAGACACGCAGGCTCGCCAGGTCGCTCTTGGTTGCCGTGCCCCAAATCTCGTGCAGGATAAACTGGTGCGTCAGCACCTTGTCGGCGTTGTGCGCCAGCAGGCACAAAAGCTTGTACTCGATCGGCGTCAGATGTAGTTCCTCGCCATCCATCGTGGCGATGCCGGCATCAAAATCGATATGCAGCTCACCGGTATCGAACGAGCCCTCGGAGGCAACGCCGCCCGTCTGCGCATACGAAAGGCGCCTGAGCGTCGTGCGGATGCGCGCGAGCAGCTCCTCGACCGAAAACGGCTTGGTCAGATAGTCGTCGGCGCCGGCATCGAGCGCACGGATCTTGTCCGCATCCTCGCTGCGCGCCGAGACCACGATAATCGGCATGCCCGACCACGCGCGCACCGACTCCACCACCTTGACGCCGTCCATATCGGGCAGGCCCAGGTCGAGCAGCACAATGCTCGGCGCCTGCGACGAGGCGGCGGCGATGGCGGCATGGGCGGTCTCCACGGCCATATGGCGCAAGCCGTGCGCCTCGAGCGCGGCGACGATAAGGTTGCGGACGGCGGGGTCGTCCTCAACAACCAAGATGAGCGGTTTTACGGCAGAGTTCGGCACAGCGCTACTCCTTATCAAACGAAACGTCGGCGGCGGGAAGCTCAATCGTAAAGACCGAACCGTGAGGGTCCGCCGCGGTAACCTCTATGCTACCGCCATGTGCCAGCGCAATGGAGCGGCAGAGCGAAAGCCCCAAGCCCACACTGCGGCAGCTGTCGGCCAGGCCATGGTTGGCGGTGTAGAACGACTCAAAGATTCGCTCGCGGTCCTCGGGCGCAATGCCCGGGCCATCATCAGCAACCGAGCACGCCACGCATCCATCATGGACGCCAATCGAGATTACGATATGCGAGCCCGCAGGCGTATAGGCGATGGCGTTGTTCACCAGATTGACCACCAGCTGCACCATCAGGCGCGCGTCGACGTTGACGAGCGCCGGCTCATCGCACGCCACTACCTTAAGGTCATGCTCGCGCACAGCCGGATTTACGTGACGCAGCGCCTCCTCGACGATATCGTCCATGAGCTCGAGCGTAGTCGACAGATGCATGCCGTCGCCCTCGAGCTTGGTGATGGCGAGCAGATTCTCGACAGTGGCGTTGAGCCATTGCGCGTCCGAGCGAATGGATAGGAGCATGCCGCGGCGCGTCTGGTCGTCGAGCACGGCCGTACCGGTCGAGCCCTGGTCGAGCAGCACATCGGCATTACCCGAAATACTGGTAAGCGGCGTGCGCAGGTCGTGCGAGATGGAGCGCAGCAAGTTGGCGCGCAGCTGCTCGTTTTTAGCGAGCACCGCCGCTTCCTCACGGGCCTCCATGGCGCGGGCGCGATCGAGCGCCAGCTCGCCTTCGCTCGCGATGGCATCGGCAAGCGTCCGCTCCTCGGGCGTCAGCGCATCGGGCTCGGCGACAATGGCGAGCACCCCCACCACCGAGGCGGGATCGCCCGCGCGCACCATGGTGTCACCCGAGCGCACAGTCAGGTATATGCCATAGAACGCCGAAGCGCCATAGGTGGCATCGAGCGGCGTTCCCACATAGGCGGACGCCGAGAGCCGCGGCGGCATCTGCGGCGCCAGCTGGTGCACCGGCGCGGCATCGCCCACGGCCGTGTACGTTGTGCGCGGCAGCAGGTCATCGTTATCGGCATCGGCGCTATACCACACGACCGGACAGTCCGAAAGACGCGCCAGCTGCGTTGCCATAGCATGCACAATCTGTTGCTGATCGCCGCACCGCTGCAGCATGCGGTTGGTCTCGAGCACCATCTGCGTGCGACGGTCGCTGGCGGCAGCCTGCGCCAAGGCGCGGCGCAGGGCCAGCGCGATCGAGCTCGATACGAGCGAGACCGCAAACATGATAAAGAACATGCCGGGATAGACGCGGTCGATAAACGACAGCGCGTAGCGCGGGTCGACAAACAAGAAGTTGTAGAGCGCCACGGCGGCAGCCGAGCTCAGCAGGCAGTACAGGCGGCTCCAGGTAAAGAAAGCGCACAGCTGCACGGCGAACACATAGACGATCATGATGCTCGGCGCGAGCCCCGGATGGTCGAGCAGCGCGCCCACAATCGTCGCCGCGGCTAGCAGCCCCGCCGATACGCAGGCGTCATACAGAGGGCTGCGACGCGTCAGCGTTGTACGCCGCCACCAAAAGTTCTCGGCAATATCGCCGTCCGCACGGACGTCCATCAGCGCCCCGCCCCTCTCTCAAAAACAAAAACCACCACAAAGGGGACTGGCACCTTTGCGGTGGTGGCCTCCTTGTGGTGGTTTCAAGTGTATAGCCTTTGCAGCCTGCGGTCGCTAGACAAACAGCAGACGTCGACTACGGACGCTCGTCGGGAGCCAGGCGCTGCATCTTGCTCACGGCCTTAAACTTGGTGAACAGCGGCACGTACTCAAAGCTCACGTTGGAGTTCTCCAGGCCGTACCAGCGCGCAGGCGTGCCGGCGGCGCGGCGGATGATGTACTTGAGCGTGATGGCCGTACGCTCGCTGGGCTCCACGTCGCTTTCGGGCGCCAGCAGCTTGCGGATCATGACGAACTTAAACGTACCGATGTTGCCCGGATCCTTGTAGACCGAGTAATCGTGCGTCTGCGCCGGCAGCTCGCCGCTGGCAGCCAGGTCCTGAACAACCTGGCGCAGGTAAGCATTGACGCGCTGGTTGATCTTATAGCCCAGGTACAGATGCACGCGGAATACGTAGTCGGTGCCGAACGTCTCGACCGAGTAGGCAAAGGTATGCGGCTCCTCCATGGTCTCGACATTCACGAACCACCAGGCGCGAGCGCGCTTGGGGTGCTTATCCAAAATCGAGTAGACGATATCGCGGTCGATATAGTCGGTGTTGGTGTCCTTGGTCAGGTACACGATGTTGTCGCTCATGAGCTCGTAGCGATCGTCGTCGCGCAGGCGTTTGAGCTGCGGCAGATAGCTGCGCAGCGGCAGCAGCGTAAACTGACGTTGCTCGACCGCCGTACCGTTGTACCAGCACACCATGATGCCCATGATGAGTGCAGCCATGAGGATGGTGAAGTAGCCACCGTGGAAGAACTTGGTGAGCGAGCTCACAAAGAAGAAGCCCTCGAGCAAAAGGAAGAAGGCGGCAAAGATCCACGGCGCGACCTTGAGATTGCGCTCCACGTGCAGATAGAAGAAGAGCAGCATTGTCGTGCACATCATGGTCAGGGTAATGGCCAGGCCGTACGCGGCCTCCATGTGCGCCGAGTTCTGGAACAGCAGCACCACGACGACGCAGCCCACGAGCATGACGTTGTTGACCAGGGGGATGTAGAGCTGGCCCTTGGTCTCGGCAGGATAGAAGACCTGCATATGCGGCATGAGGTCCAGGCGGCTGGCCTCGGACACCAGCGAGAATGCGCCGGTGATGAGCGCCTGCGAGGCGATGATGGCCGCGACGGTGGAAAGGCCGACGGCAAAGGGGCGCAGACCCGGGGCGAGCATCTGGTAGAAGGGGTTGAGGTCGGCGATACCCATGAGCTCCGGGTTGCCGGCGTTGTTGATAAGCCACGCGCCCTGGCCCATGTAGGACAGCAGCAGGCAGCACTTAACGAACGGCCAGGTGGCATAGATGTTGCCGCGGCCCACATGGCCCATGTCGGAATAGAGCGCCTCGGCACCGGTGGTAGCGAGGAAGCAGCTGCCCAAAATCATGATGCCCGCATGGTTGTTGGGGCTCAGCAGAAAAGCGATGCCACGCAACGGGTTGAGGCACAAAAGCACCGCGGGATACTGGCAGACAAAGAACAGGCCCGTGCCGCCCAGGAACAAAAACCACAGCGTCATGATGGGGCCGAAGGCGTGACCGATCTTGGCCGTGCCGATGCGCTGCACCAAGAAGAGCGCGATGATGATGGCAAGCGTGATGGCGACGACACGACCCTGGTCGTCACCGAGCACGGCATGGACCGCCGGGATGGTGCGCAGGCCCTCGATGGCCGTGGTGACGGTAACGGCAGGCGTCAGGATGCCGTCGGCGAGGAGCGCCGCGCCGCCCAGCATGGCGGGGATGATGAGCCACTTGCCGCAGCGCTTGACCAGGCTGTACAGGGCAAAGATGCCGCCCTCGCCGTGGTTGTCGGCGCGCAGCGAGATCAGCACGTACTTGACGGTCGTCAGCAGCGTGACCGTCCACACGACAAGGGAGAGCGCGCCGAGCACGAACTCCTGCGTGACGCTTCCGATGCCGCCGTTGCCGGCAACGAGCGCCTTGGTTACATACATGGGGCTGGTGCCGATATCGCCATACACCACGCCCAGCGTGACGAGCATCGCCGAGATGCTCACAGGAATCGCAGCGTGCGAGGCTACTTCCTTTGCCTTTTGTTCCATAAGCCGGTTTCCTCCCAATTTTAACGTTCGACGGGATTATATGTAATCAGCCCATATTTTAATGGCACCGTTTTCCCAGCTAGATAAACATTTATGCGGCCTTTAGGCCACCGCGGCGATATGGAATGTGACAAAGGGATGCCCCCTTTGTCACATTCGTCATTTTCCGAGCCAGTTTTTGAACCACCACTCCATAGAGCGGCTCATCTCGGCCATAAAGGGACTCGTGTGCTTACGGGTGTAGATATCGACGACGCGCTCGCCCACCTCGCGGGCGTGCGGGCGAAACATCGCGTCCATCTCGGCCACCTGCGCATCCAAGGTCGCGGCGTCGGCGCGACAATAACGCTCCTCATGCACCAGGTTCACCACGGGATGCGCGATCGCCGGGCGCTCCTTGCGGGGCGTGCCGATGATGAGCATCGACAGCGGCATGGTATAGGGAGGCAAGTCCAGCAGCGCGGCGACTTCCTCGGCGTTCTCGACGACATCGCCGATATAGCAGCTCCCCAGCCCCAGGGCCTCGGCGGCAACCACGGCGTTTTGAGCGGCGATCATGGCATCCTGTGCCGCGATGGCAAAGTCGCCCAGGCCCGGCGCACGACGGGGCGACTTGCCCGTGCGCTCGACAAACTCGGGCTCAAAGCAACCCACGTGCTCAAACAGATCGATCCACTTGGCATAGTCGACTACAAATATGAGTGCCCAGGGCGCCTTGGCGATCATGGGCTGATGATCGCACAGGTCGGCCAGGCGGTCCAATGTGGCCTGCTCACGAATGCTCACGATGGAATACATCATCATGGCGCCTGCCGACGGCGCACGGCTCGCCGCATGCAGAATCGCCGCCCGCTGTTCGTCGGTCACCGCCACGGGACGGTCATCGTCATCACGCGCGAAGGCACGCGTAGACGAGCGATGCTCCAAGATGTCCAGTACCGCGTTGCCCGTAGTCTCGACCGGATAGCCGTATGTATCCACGACCGCAGCTCCGTCGCTGCCCATGTCCGCCTTGCAAACCTGCTCGCTCATCGCCCTACCCTCGCCATTTCTTTAAGAAGCCTTTACGTTTCCGTGTAATTCCCGTCCATTATCGCGCAGGTCGCCGCTACATTGCGCAACACCACCACGCACGCGCGTTATTATGGCTGGTTGTTGTGCGCAGTCACCAAATGCAGCGCATATCTTGGTAACAATCGGGTAAACCCCCGCTTTCGTAGGTTTTAGTTTGTGAGGAGTCTCAGCATGTTCGCTGCCGCCATCTCGCTCGTCGGTCTTGCGGCGACCGTCTACCTTGTCTTGCGCGAGGCCAAGGCCATTCGCGCTCAGTCGGGCACCGTTGCCAAAAGCGCTCTTGGGTGGAGCGTCGCCTTCGGCCTGTTCCAGCTCTTTTTGACCATTTGGGGCGCCATTGGCCTCGTCGCCCAAAACGAGCCGCTCGCCTTTGTGATGCTCATCCTGACCAATGCCATCCTCACCGGCTGCGCTTGGGCCAGCATCGCCCGCGACCGTATCGCCCCGCGCGTCTTTGCGTTTGCCGCGCCCGACGCCCCCGCTCCCACCGGCAAGCTCGCCCGTCTGCGCGGCGCCTTTGTGGGCAAACCGCTCGTCGCCGCCGTCCTGTGCCTGCTGCTCGCCGGCGTCTTTGCGCTGCTGGGCATGGAGGTCTCGTCCAACCACGACTTTACCTGGGTCTACCCCCTGTGCATCCTGCTCGAGTGGGCTATCATCACCACGCTCATGGTCGGCCTGTTCTTCCTGTTCCAGCGCCACGGCGCGGCTCCCGCGGTCCTGGCCTTTGCCCTCTTTGTCCTGGGCATTGCCGAGTTCTTTGTCATCACGTTTAAATCCATGCCCATCCAGCCGGGCGACCTTTCGGCCATCTCCACCGCCGCCGCAGTCGCCGGCAACGGCTACACCTTCTCCATCTCGCTGTTCTGCGTGCTGTCCATGGGCTTTACCGCCATCGCCATGCTGCTATGCGAGTACGCCGGCCTGGTGGCACCGCACCGTCAAAAGGGTGCCGCCAACGCCAAGCGCATGCTGCTCATCAACCTGCTCGTGGCGGTGCTGTGCCTGGGCGGCGTGACCGCGCATGTCACGCTTATCGACTACTACAACACCCTCGGCATCACCGTCTACACCTGGCGTCCGCTCGAGAGCTACTGGCGCGAGGGCTACCTGCCTGCCTTTATTAGTGCGGCGCAGTCCATCAAGCCGCCCAAACCCGCCGACTACTCCGTCGACGATGCCAAGACCACGCTCAAAAAGTACGCCAAGGCCTACGACAAGTCCGACGCGGCCAAGAGTGACGAGCGCGCCGCCGCAAAGGAGCAGTTCGACAGCGAGAAGCCCACGGTCATCGCCATCATGAACGAGACGTTCTCGGATCTGTCGATCTACCAGAACATGCGCGCCGGCTACGAGGGTCCGCAGTACTTTAAGAGCCTGTCCAACTGCCTCAGTCGCGGCAAGCTCTATGTGAGCGCCTACGGCGGCGGTACCGCCAATACCGAGTTTGAGTTTATGACCGGCAACTCCATGGCCAACCTGGGCTCGGGCGTGTACCCCTACACCATCTACAACATGGAAACGACTGGGAACCTGGCAGAGCAGTTCAAGTCGCTCGGATATTCCACCACGGCCATGCACCCCAACCACGCGACCAACTGGAACCGCGAGAACGTCTATAAGGACTTTGGCTTTGACCAGTTCCTGTCCATCAACGACTTCCAGGGAGCCGATACCCTGCGCGGCATGGTGACCGACCAGGCTACCTACGACAAGATTCTTGAGCTGCTCGACCAGAACGCCGATCCGCAGTTTATCTTCGACGTGACCATGCAGAACCACTCGGGCTACGACACGGGCCTGCTGCCGGTCGACAAGCAGATGCACCTGAACATCGACACGACCGACCTGGACGCCAAGACCGTCGAGGACGGCACGCTCTCCGATGTCGACGAGTATGTCTCGTGCATCGAGCAGTCCGACCAGGCGCTGCGCTACTTCCTTAACGCCTTAAGCAAGCTCGACCGCAAGGTGGTCGTGGTGTTCTGGGGCGACCATCAGCCGTTCTTCCCGTCCAAGTTCAATGACAAGTGGTTTACCAACGAGGACGACGCCACGCACCAGGAGCGTCTGTGGCAGACCGACTACATCATCTGGGCCAACTACGACGTTGCCGGCTGCGACCAGACAAGCGAGGTCGACGACTTGTCCACCAACTACCTGTCCACGCAGCTTATGCAGTTGATCGGCGCACCGCTGTCCGACTACCAGAAGGCGCACATGACGCTGCGCAAGTCGCTGCCCGCCATCAACTCGGTCGGCTACGAGGACGCCAGCCTGCGCTGGGCGCTCTCCTCCAACGTCACCGGTGACGACGCCGCTGCCGCAGCCGCCACCAAGGCGCGCGAGGATTACGCCAAGATGCAGTATTACGAGATGTTCCGCGACGGCAAGAACGTCTACACCGAGCACTTCCAGACCGAGGCCAACGAGACCGACCCCAACCTGGCACCGGGCACGACCAAGATCAAGTAGCGACACGTCTTAACTGGTTCGTCTGCCCGGCGGCGCGGAACGTAAGGCTCCCTGCTCGGACAGTCCTGCTCGCACGGAGAGCACATTAAGTGCTCTCCGGCTCGTGCGGAACTCGCGATTAACCTTACATTCCGCGTCGCCGGGCAGACGCCTCGGTGTTGAAGCGCGGCTTGTCATGAAAGCATCCGCAACATATATAAGTTGAAGGCCACATTAAGTGGCCTTCTTTATATTCGGAAAGTGTGTCCCGGAATCTGCCTTCGGAATGGGACGCAGTTTCCGCTTGAGGGCCTGTTGGGAAAGCGCATCCCACTTCAAGAGTAAATTCCGGGTCGCACTTTCCGCTAAGGCTCTCAACCGGAAAGTGCATCCCATTCCAAGCCTTAATTCCGGGACATAGTTTCCGGACAAGACATCAACCGGAAAGTGGGGACCACTCTGAGCGCCGATTCTGGGACACACTTTCCGAAACACCGCCCATCCGGAAAGCCCGTCCCGCTCTGAATACATCCGGGCATGGAATATCCGCTTATTAGGCCTTCCGTCAATAAAGGGGCGCCCTCCCGAGCGGCGGGCTCGAAGTTCATCGCGAGTTCCGCACGCAAAGAAGGCCACTTAATGTGGCCTTCGTCTTGCGCAGGACTGTAGAGCAGGGAACTTCGTGCCCGCCGCCCGGGAGGGCGTTGCGTTTAGAAGATGAACCTAGCGCTTATCCCTCCGGGACAAAAGTAGCGCGGCTATAAAAGCGATGCTGGCAAGAGTTAGCAAAACTAAAAGCAACGTGAGCGTGTTGTCGCCCGTTGCCGCCAGACCAAGCAAGCCGGGCTTCTTGCTGTCAGCAGACTGCACGGGAATCTTCTCGCCATCGTCCTCGGCGGTAATCTCCCAGCGAATGGTCTTGTTTGCGTCGGCAAGCTCGTTGCCCACCGACGTCGGAACGCTTAGCTGCAGATTAAGCACCGTGCTGTCATCGCTCGTAAACGTGGCGATTTGCGTGGGATAGGCGAACACGCTGCCCGGTGTTCCTGTCTGGAGCCAACCTGCAGAGGCATCGCCCACAGTCGCCGTTAAGGTGATGGGCGATAGCAGATGTGCCGTCTCGTGATCGACAACAGCCCGCACAAACACACGTACCTGGGACTTTACACCCGTGGTACGAACCCCAATCTGTTGCTCGCGTACATCGCCGGGCATTAGATCTTTAAAGGCTGGAAACAGATCGGGCTCCCCCGAGGAGTCCGTCGCTCCCGATACCGTTAGCTGGCGTGCATTTCCGTCATAGGCAATCGTGGGAACGTCAGCAAACGCACGTGCAGGAACGGCAAGCGCGATAAGGCAGACGATTGCCGCCATCACGCAGCGCAAGGAACACACAACGTCTTTACGAATCGGAGAAGCCATACCTACGCACCTCCATGCGGCGGCACCAGCACGCCATCCTTGACTGTACAGCCCCATGCCTCTGCAACTGCATCGTCGGGCGTGGATTGAATTGCTTGGGTCGAAATGTCAACGACCAGGTTCTTCCCATCTGCCTTCTGCTCAGTCACGCTCTTGATGAGCACATCGGTTTTGCCCATCGGAGCAACGGGAGACGTCCAGTAGTAGTACCCGTCGGACGCGACAACCCAAGACGAGGCGGTGTTGGAAGCAGATGCCTTGGACACACTGCCCCAGTCAATGACGTAGTCGGTGCCGGCAACTGGCTCATCCCACAGGCGTGCGCCATCCTGGTCCTGCCAGTAGATATCCACTGCAGCACGAATATAGGCGGGCGCAGTACCCGTGTTCTTCGCCTTGACATCGCTTTTCACTTTGCCGTTGAGCGTTTCCTGAACCGATGGCGTCACCGATCCGATGCCGAACTGGTTGACCAGCACGCCCGTAACCGAAAGCCAGGCCAACGTGCCTGCCGTACCGGCCAGGAGGATAACCCCCACCAGCAAGGCGATGATGCGCTTGCGCTTGGACATGCTAATCCTCCTTCTTTGCTACGTTGCCGTTGCTCCAAACGTTATGGGCACGATCGCTGCCGTCGATCCATTTGTCGTTCACACGCGTGTTCGTGCAGGTGAACGTGGCATCGTTCGCGCTCGATGCAGACGAAATCGTCAGCTCGGCAGTTTTACCGGGCGCCTTGCCCGGCGTGCTCAGCTCACCCTGGTAGCGCCATGCCCAAGCCGTATCTTCCTCGACGGTATAGATGCCAGCCGGAGCGGCGAACTGCACGCTGCCGACATAGCAAGTTTCACCGTTTTCGTCGCGCTGCTCGCTAACTTTCACCTCGACCATGCGCGTCTCGGCAGGAGAATCCTGCGACATCTTTCGCGTTACCTTAAAGCGGAACGTTTGCCCCATAGCGCTGACATCGGTCGTCTTTTTAACGATCGTCAGCGCATGAGTCTGGGCAAAGTTGAACACGGCTTTGCCGGGGCCCTGATCGCCCTCGCCCGTCTTCTTGGACTCCAGACGGTTGGCCAGGTCGAACGAGCCGTCACCCGAACCAAGGCTGTAGAGCGAGACAAACTTGCCGTTTACGGGCTCTTCCGCCACAGAAACACCCTCTGTACCAGGCCCGTAGCTTGCCCGCATTACCGTAACGGTCAGCCGCGTTCCCATAAACGGCTTGGCAAAGCAGACCTTAAACGGCGCCTTGTCGGCACTGTCATCGACGGTGTTGGCGGCGGCGGGATCGAGCAGCCACTTAAGCTGGGCGGTCATGGTTTCGGACTTCGCGGGATCAGACGTATCTTTGGCAACCACGCGATATGTAACGGGATACAGGTCCATGTCGCCCTTAATTGGCTCGTCCTTAAACACATCCCAAGGCTTCGTATCACCATCGGCGCCCACATATCGCCACTCCAAGAAGAGCTCACGCATATCGCCATTGGCGGCCGCACGCTCATCGAGCAGCGCGACGATCTTGGAATGGGCGTCCGGGTCGTATGCCACGGACTTTTGCTCCATCATGGGATTCCCGCTGTTGTCATAGATGGGGCGGCCGTTCTCATCCATTTTGGGAACATCAACCGTATAGACGAAGCCGGACTTGCCGTCCTGCGCACGCTCGTCGCCCGAGTCGACCGTCGCCGTAAAGAGAACCGACCCGTCGACACCGTGATAGCGCACCTTATGCGGCGCAATCTTGTACACCGCAGTGTACATCGCGCTCTTAAAGGGCTCATTGCCCTCGAGGGGATACTTGTCGTCACCGGTCATCAGGGTGTACTTGTTATCGGATTCATAGTCACGCGACCAGCCGACAAAGTCGTACTTGGTGCCATCCTTGCCGACAACCTCAGTTGCAGCTTTTACCTCCAGCGAAATTTGATCACCAGAGTCGGTCCGCGAAAGATAACGCACAGAACCGGGGTCATCCAGATTGGCATCGATATTCGATTGAACACGCACCGCGCTGGCGCGGTAGACCGGATACAACTCCATGGGGGCCTTGACCACGGTGCTTTTATTCACCATGGAAACGTCGTCCGACCAAACGACATAACCGTTGCCAGCTACCGGCTTAGTTTCCGTCCAGCCCACGAAGGCATTGTATGCGTTTGTTGCAGCATCGATATCGCCGACGTTATACGTTGGCAGCGGGATGCCGTCCTTAAGGCTGCCGAGAGAATCGCCCTGCTGGGCTACCTTACCGTCCACATCCCTGGCATTGAGATGGTACACAACCGCCAACGGCGAATAGTACGCCACAAATGTATAGGCCCCGCCGGGTTCCACCTGATGGGAATACGAGTTATCGCCGTTAGGTTCGATGTCTTCAACTTCGCCATTCGGAAGCTCGATCTCAACCTTCTGCAACTTATACAGCTCACCGCCTGCTTTATAAACCGGAGTCGTGACGTCAGGGGTCACCGTTGCCGTAGCAGGGTCGGTGCCCGCGTTGATAACGGGAGCGATGTTGTAGCTAGGCACATTGACCTTGTCCGTACCCTCAAAACCTGCGCGATGCAGGTTGGTGGTGTAGCTGACGTCGTACTTTGCGTAGACGGGATAGGCATCCTGCCACTGGGTGACCTTGGACTCGTCGGTCGCCAGATACGGCTCTGCCTTATCCGGATCACTCGTCACATAGGAGTCGCCGGCGACGTCGTAGATATACTTCCAGACGTCAGAATCCTTCTGAACCTCGGCGGTCGAAATCCAGCCCAGGAACTTATAGCCCGGCACGGCCATGTCGGCATCGGTCGGGGAAGCTTCGAGGGTCAGGGGGCTCTCATACGATCCCTTCTCACCATCTTCTGGCTTTTCGGCCACTTTAACCGACTTATTAACATGCGGGTAGTAATACGTGAACGTCGGATCCGCCCCGTTCACCTTGGTCTGCAGCAAGTTACTCTCATAGCGCCGCGTGGCAGTCCTCACGACATTATCGCCCTTGTTGTAGAAATTAACGTCCGTGGTAATCATCGCGCGAACGTAGTACTTCTTATCTGTACGCACCATGCTCTCGATGGGATTTTTCACATATGTCCAATATTCACCATCGCGCTCAAGCGTCCAGAAATTCAGGCGATAGCGATCATTCACCGGTTTGACCGTTACGTTCAGCGAAGCCGAAGTCCAAGTATCGCTTAGCGTTGCAGCGCCTGGAAAATCGGTATCGGCATAGAGGTTTTTTAGAGTATCGGCTCCCGTATCGTTTTTAACGTTGTGCGAGTACGCGTTAAGGGGACTCACGACAAGGGTTTCCTTCGTGAAGCGCGTGCCACACGTTTCATAACTATCCTTTATACCGTGGTCAACATGCTCCGGGCCCCAGTGGACGACGTTTTCACGCACGAAGGTACTACCGACGTTTTCCTCAAAGGGCGTTTGATAGCGATTCCAAACGGAACAAAGTAGCTTGCTGTCCGTAAACTCATGGTTGGTATAAGCCCGAACGTAATAATCCACTCGGTACTCAAAGCGGGCGATGTAGGTATGCGGCGCGGTTAAATCGACATCGGCGGGGAGCGTATAGCTGGGGTCGCGGCTTACGCGCACCTCGAGCGGGGCATCCTCGGTTCCCTTGTTTTCATACCAACCCAGGAAACGATAGCCGTCGGGCAGCTGGCCCTCCTCGGATATAGCTTTACCGGATACGTCGAGCACCTGTACGGTATACGCGCTTGTGCCATCTTCTGCAGTCTCAACCTTAACGTCAGTTTTGCCCACACCGTCGCGCCGAGTCTGATCGTCGGTTGCATCCTGCTCATTGCCCTCAAACACCGTCATGATGTTCGACACATAGTCGGTGTACACCGGATAAAAATCGGTAGGGCCAAGCACGGTAATCTCGGTACCGGCAGGATAGAACGCGCCGGCATTTTTAAGCTCGGCGAGCTGGGTCGAGGTAATGGCTGCATAGCCACCGTTCATCTGAGCCTCTTCGCTCGGCTTCGTTGTCCAACCGATAAAGGTGGCGCTGGAAGACAGCGTGCCACGATCGGTAGGAGCGGCGGGGTTGAGCTTCGCGCCGTAGCGATACCAATCGCCCGATTTGTCGTGTGCCGTGCCGCTCTGGCAATCGAGCGTTTCGCCCTGGACGTTATAGAACAGCACCTGCGCCTCGTACGAAGCGATAAACAGGTCATTGCCCTTAAAACCGTCGACCCCCTTGGCATTATCGGCGGTATAGGTCGACGTATGCTCGTGTGCCTCGCTCTTCTGGACCTGCTTGCCGGCAGCCACAGCATCGGCATCGGTCTTGCCGTCAAACCAGCTGTTGTCTTGTCCAATTCGATTCACACGCACATCGGACTCGCGGAACCAGCCCATGAAGCGATAACCGCCGTTGGCATCGGTCAAACCCTCTGGCTTTGCGGAGGTATCCTGCTTAAACGTTACCGATGTATCGCCCTGGGCCAGGCCTTGGGCCGTTCCCGCCAGCACGGCGCTCACGGCAAAGGCGTACGGATCCGAGGTCGCCTGGTCTTTGCCAAGTTTGGTCTTCTCGATTGTCGCGGTGCCCGCACCGGGAAAATCGATCGTCGCCTTAACGCTTTGGCCATGCACGGGAATTTTCAGCTTGTAATCCATCGCCCACTCATTGGGGTGCGGGGCACCCAGGGCCTTGTCGTTAGCAGTCGAGCGCTTGGTGCCGGCACAAAAGTCGTAGTCGTGCTCTTCCCACAGCTCGCGCGTGGTGTAGCGCTCGTCATCCCATGGACCATAGCCATCACCCTTGGTGGTGCCATCGCCGCCAAACGAGGGGATTTTCTTTTTGGCAGGGTTGCCCTGGCTGTTGCCAGAAAGGCTCACGCTCGGCTTAAAGTAGCACTCGGTGACCGTGGCATCATCCTTGTTGGCACGCGCGGCAATGCCGCCCAGGTTCACATCGTTTTGAATGATGGGGATCACGGCGATGGGATTGTACTGACGCGAGCTCAAGTCACCCGCAAAATGGCTTCGAACGAGCTCGTTGCCCTTTTCGGTTAGAATACGACCCGCCAAGCCACCCGTCCACGCGCGCGTCACGGCGACGACGCCCACGTACGACGCGGCATAGCTGTAGCACTGCGCCGTCGAGAAGCAGTCGATAATCTTGGCCTCGCCCGCCATGCAGCCCACAAAACCCGAGGCGTACACGTTGTTGCCGCCCAGGGCGCCAATGGCCACGTCGTACTTATTGGTGACGTCGGTCATGCCCTTCTCGGCAATCGAGCCGTCGTCCTTACGCGTCGGCGTCACGCGACAGTACTCGATAGTCGAGTTCTTAACGTAGCCGGCAAACGCCGCCATATACAGACCCTCACCGCCGAGCGCCTGCACGCCCGAGGTCGTATTGTTGACGGCACGGCCGCCACGGACCTCGCAGTTGTAGAGGGTGCAGCCGTCGAGCTCGCCGGCGATGAGACCGCCCTCAAAGCCTGCGTTGGTAATGAGGTTGAGAGCATTGTTGGCGCAGGTCACGTGCAGCGTGCTCTCCATGACCATAACGTTTTCGAAGCGCGTTTTGACGGCCTTGCCCACGATAATGCCACCGCGGAAGTCCGCCCACACGTTGGCGTCCTTGACCAGGAAGTTTTTGATGGTGGCACCGTTGGTCTCGGCAAAAAATCCCGTATCGCGCTCGGGGTCAAAAGCGTCTTTATCGTAGCTCAGGCCCTCAACGGTGTGGTTTTGACCATCGAACACGCCCTTAAACGGATGCTCCTTGTTGCCAAACGACAGATGCTTAACGGTGTGCGAGACAATGGTCTTCATGTCGTCATCATTAAGCACGATATCGTTATCGAGATAAACGCGCCAGCCGGACGTATCGCGCTCACGCGAAAGCGCCACGTACACCAAAAAGTCGTTCGCGTTTTTGATGTGGTATTCGTTTGTGTTCTCGGGCACGTCCTCGGCATGCACCACCGTTGGCAGCGCCATAACGCAGCAAAGGGCAATCGCCGCGACGGCAACTAGCCTGCTAAGCACGCCCCGGTTCATGTTCTTGATCTTCATAGGCTAGTTCGCCTCCGGCCAGCCCGCGACGTCAAGCACGTCGAGGACGGTATCGCTTGCCTGCTGGTTTTTGGCCTGCACGGCCTGAACATCGATATCGAGCCTGAATGAGCCGCCGCGCGCGGCATCGTGGTAGTCGCCCACAAAGCGCAGCGAGTCCATGAGGCTTTCCGTCATGGCGCCGGGGTCGAGCGTGCCGCCACGCCCGGCCAATCCGCGGTAGTAGTACCACCCATCGCCGCCATCGATCCACGGGGACCCCTCGCCCGCGTTCACATGAAACGCAACGCTGCCCGAGGCATCCGCACTCGAACCGTCGGGTGCCACTGACGTCATGCGTAGACGAGCGCGAACGTACTCAGGCTGCGCGCCGGCGTTCTCCACGCGCACAATGCGGCTGATGTCAGAGCCACTGGCCTTGGTGTCGGGATAGTCCCCGTGCTCGTCGGCCTCAAACGGAATCTCTTCGCCTTGCTCGTTGAGGGTGTATTCGCAGACTCGTACCTTCACGCTGCCAAACGATAGGACGTTGTTCGCCGGAACCATATCAACGGTAAAAGCCAGCGTGCCGCACAGGCACGCCAGGGCCAACAGCGCCATCGCGGCAAGCGCCAAGGTGCGTTTCTGATTGTCGGAAAGATTGTTGAGCATTACGTTCGCCAATCGTCGATAAAAGGGGGACCGAGATCCCGGCCCGAATATAGGGGCGGGGGCGAGCCGGGATCTCGGTTGGGGGGATTAAGCCTGAGCCTGAGTCTTAGCCCATTCCTTGGCCTGCTTAAGGGCGTTAGCGGCAGCGTCGGTCTCGTTACCCTTCTGGTCAGCGCCGAAAATGTAGGCGGAAACGACAATCTTAGGCTCAATCTTCTTGCCCGCACCGTCCTGGCCCGAGACAACATCCTCGCTCGTCATTGCGCCGGGAATCATCACCTGGCTAAAGAGCTCGCCGGTGTAGACATCCTGAGTAGCGTCAGCTCTCAGGACTGCAGGGCCGTTCAAGGTGCTCTTTGCATACATGAACAGACCGCTCACATACTTGCCATCAGCGTTCTGACTGGTCTCCCCTTCGACCGCCTTCCAATTGGAACCGAGCTCAAAGCACGGAGTCTTGGCATAGGGCGCGTTATCGTTGACCACAGCGTTCTTCACATAGATGAACACATAAGCGTCGTCGGAACCCTTCCCAATGCCAACATTCGGGTTCTTATCCATCGAGGAACCGGGGACCATCTTGTGGTCTTCGTCCTTATTCCACTTGGTCTCGAACAGATAAGCTTTGTCGACGTTATCCTGCTTACCAGGCTTGGTGGGTTCATTCTCATCAGGCTTCTTCTCGGGAGTCTCAAATTTGCCGATCGTAAACACGTTCTCCAGCGACTGATCAGCCGTCAGCCATGCATAGGTACCCACGCCGGCAGCCAGCACCAACAGCAACAGGGCGGCAATGATGCCGTAGCGCTTTTTCTTCTTGTTTTCCATCGTTCTCTTCCTTTCGAGAATCGTTTTCCCCGGCAACGGCCCCTACCGCCGCCGACGCTTTTCCCTGCCGCTATGAACGCCGCTTCCTCGCATGCACGCGGGTATGCTTGCCCGCAGGCTCGTCGGGAACCATCCGATCGAGCACTATCGACGCCGCGATCAGCAGCGCCAGAACGGCCACCACAACAAGCAAACCGGGCATCGTCGTGCAATATGCGTTGACGAAGCCCAGGTAAGGGACACAAAAAGAAACAGTGCCGATAACACTCGAAAAAGGCGTCTGCTCGACATCGTGCATGATGCTTCCGTCTGCATTTTTGTTCGCAATTCCCTGCGTGCCGATCATCTGCGCCACAGGGTCGATCTCGTACACCTGGTGCGTCACCACGGCACCGTCCGATCGGTAAAAGGTTGCATTGTCACCCACGGCAATATCCACTGGCTCAACCTGGCGAACAAACACCATGGAGCCAACGGGAAGCTCGGGTTCCATAGAGCCCGAGAGCACAGCAAAGGGCATGTATCCAAATGCACGAGGAACAAAAGAAACAACGGCAAGGGCTATGACAAGCGCGAACGCCAAGCTACTCAAAAGTGCAATAAATCGTTTGAGTCTACGCGCTGTCAAAGTGATAATTCATCCCCCTTGAGGACCTATTCGACCCATCCAAAGGTCAGCAAGTTTCAACAGGAACCGCAAGGCGCTTGAAAAGTGAGTCCGAAATAAGCCAATTTGGAATCTTTTCGTAATAAAAACATAGCGATGTGCTACACATTTTTCAATGTTTTGTCGCCAAATGCTACCTATTTTGGCGTAAGTGGTCATTTATCCCCAAATTAGTCTGTTCTATCCAATATCTGTGACTAATCCCCTACGCAACTTCCCCATAGAGGGATCGATTTTTTGTGAAACTAAAATAATGGTACCCCCCCCCACATTAAAAGAAACTACTGGAAGTGCCATTTATTTCCGACCCCCTTTTACCGGAGTTTTATGACGGCCCCATGTAGTTCGCAGCCCATAATCCTCTGAGAACTGTGTCCCAGAATTCCCGTCCGGAGTGGGATGCGGCTTCCGCTTGTGGCCCCGTTGGGAAACCACATCCCACTCCGATCACAAATTCCGGGTCGCACTTTCCGCCAAGACCCTCAACCGGAAACTACATCCCATTTCTCGGCCGAAAACTGGGATGCGGTTTCCACAGAGCCCAACGGGAAACCGCATCCCATTCCAAAGGCAAATTCCGGGACGCAGCTTCCGCAACCCCACCCATCCGGAAATCCCATCCCACTCCGCACACATCCGGGCATAGAACAATCAGCTTATTAGGCCTTCCATCAATAAAGGGGCGCCCTCGTGTCATGAAAAAAGCCCCGAGAATCTCGAGGCTTTCACGTTTGTACGATTGAACGCGCGGCACCGCAAGCGGCGAAGTTATTCGCCCAAAACGGCCTTTTTTGCGGCTGCAGCCACGTTATCCATATCTTCCTTGGTGGGATGGTCCTTCGCGGCAACCCAGTTGTCGAGCAGCATCTTAAATCGGGCGTTTTCGGGATCTTGCTCGAGCATGGCCTCGTAGCGCTGCTTGACCGCGGGGCCCATCTTGCCCTGGCACATCGCCCAGCCCGCAAGCTCGGCATCCTCGGCCAGATTGGAAGTTACGCGGTCAACAATCTGCTGGTAATAGCTCTGGTCGGCCCCAAAGCCGCAGGTGCCAAACAGGAACACGCGCTTGCCGTGCAAGGCGGAGAGCAACGCCGCGACCGAAGGCGTGCACGCGCCCTTGTCGCACCAAAAACCGACGAGCACCGTGTCGGCCGCGCAGGCGCCCTGCGCCTCGAGCGCAACCTGATCTGCATCCGCATCGTCGCTCAACGCCGCGGCATGGACAAACTCAACGCCCGCAGCCTGCAGAGCGCGCTTGATCGCGCCCGAAACCATCCTGGTATTACCGCTCTTGCTGTTAACCACCAAAGCGCACGTCATAGTCACGTTGCCTCGTTTCCCCCAAAACTATAGCCACTAATGCAATTTATTAAAAGCATATCTTAGTACTATCGACGCAGATGTAAACCACCGTCTGTCGATTGGCGACGCAGACGACATCTTTGGACAGATTTCTAACAGTATGTACTTCGGATTGAAACCGCCACAGAACGTTTCACGAATGGCCGAAAAACTGTTTCACAAAACGCCGTCAAATTGTTTCACATAATATCGTCAATTTGTTTCACGGAATACCATCAAATTGTGTCATGGTTTTTCATCAAAATGTTTTACGCGCTGGTAAGATGCTATAAAACAAAATGTTTCTTTGAATGGCGGGAAGTACGATGACTAGGTATATGAGTAGATGTATCGATCGCTCAATCGAACGCGATCTTGGCATTTTTGGTGCCGTGCTCATTCAGGGACCGAAGTGGTGCGGAAAGACGACTACGGCCCAGCGATTCGCTGAATCATCGTTGTCTCTCTCCGACCCTGCCGGAGACTTTGCCGCACTGCAGCTTGCCAGGATCGACCCAGCTCAAGCAATAGTCGGCGCAACGCCGAGACTCATCGATGAGTGGCAGGAAGAGCCAAAACTGTGGGACGCAATACGTTTCGAATGCGATCGTCGGACCGGTGAGCCAGGGCAGTTTTTGCTTACGGGGTCAGCAACACCAAACGACGCCGACCAACCGATGCACAGCGGCATCGGGCGCATATCACGTTTGCGCATGGAAACAATGACTCTGGCCGAACTCGGGGTTTCCTCAGGGGCGGTCTCGCTCGAAACGCTGCTTAACGGATGCCCCATCAAAGCGGCACTTGGATCCATCAACGGCATCGCCGATATCGCCGATTTGCTATGCCGTGGTGGTTGGCCTCAGGCGGTTGGCAAGACGACTGCCGATGCAATGCGTATATCCGCTGCCTACATCGACGGTGTCTGCGAATCGGATGTTTCGAGGGTTGACGGCGTGAAGCGTGACCCAGAGAAAGTCAGGGCTCTTCTGTCTTCGCTTGCGCGCAACGAATCCACTCTTGCCGGCGAAAAGTCTCTTGAGAAAGACCTCGGCGGTGAGGTATCGAGAAGTACGCTGCGGCGCTATACGGATGCCTTGCGCAGAATACACATCATCGATGATATCCCGGCTTGGCATCCGGCGCTCAGGTCTCCGGTAAAGCTGCGGCAAAGTGCAAAAAGGCACCTCGCCGACCCTTCGCTTGCCGTCGCACTGCTCGGAGCAAATCCGGAGTCATTGGCATCCGACCCGAAGACGCTGGGACTGCTCTTCGAATCCCTCGTCCTGCACGACCTTAAGGTCTATGCAGCCGCAAATGACTCATCGGTGTCCCACTACCATGACGCCGACGATCTCGAGGTCGATGCCGTTATACACAGGCGCGATGGAACTTGGATTGCCGTGGAAATTAAACTCGGAAGTCCGCAGATCCCCGAGGCATCTGCAAACCTGCTTCGACTCGAGCGCAAACTTGTCGAGCGTGGCGAGAGACCACCCGCGGCCAAGCTCATCGTCATCGGGTTCGGCATGCCAGCCCATACAACGCCCGAGGGCATTATCGTTGCCCCCGTTGACACACTCGCGCCCTAGCGCTGCATTACATGCCCCACGGGCTTGCTCACTGGGCAAACTGGCTACGATAAAGCTCGGCATAGAAGCCGCCTGCCGCTAGCAGCTCGTCATGCGTGCCGCGCTCGATAATCTCGCCGTCGCGCATGACCAAAATGCAGTCGGCGTTGCGGATGGTGCTCAGGCGGTGCGCCACGACAAAGCTTGTGCGACCGGCCATGAGCTCGTCGAATGCCGCCTGAACCTGCAGCTCGGTGCGGGTATCGATGCTCGACGTTGCCTCGTCCAGCAGCAGAATCGCCGGGTCGGTGAGCATGACGCGCGCGATGCACAGCAGCTGCTTTTGGCCCTGGCTAAACGTGCCGCCGTCCTCGCCGATCACCGTATCGTAGCCGTCGGGCAGCTGCACGATAAACTTGTGCGCGTGCGCGCGCTTGGCCGCCTCGATAACCTGCTCGCGCGTGGCATCTGGGCAACCGTAAGCGATGTTTTCCGCCACCGTGCCCTCGAACAGCCAAGTGTCCTGCAGCACCATGCCAAAGGCGCGGCGCAGGCTTGCACGCGTGTAATCACGCGAAGACCGGCCATCGACCATGATGCGTCCGGCATCGATATCGTAAAACCGCAGCAGCAAGTTGATGAGCGTCGTCTTGCCGCAGCCCGTGGGGCCGACCAGGGCAAAGCGCATGCCGGGTTTGGCCTCGATGCATATATCCTGCAGCAGCTTGCGGTCGGGAACGTAGCTAAAGTCCACGTGTTCAAAGGTCACCTCGCCCCGCGGGGCGGCAAGCTCCACGGCATCTGGCGCATCGGGCTCCTGCTCGCGGGCATCGAGCAGTGCAAACATACGACGTGCCGAGGCATACGCCGTCTGGATTTGCGTAATAACGTTGGTGACCTCATTGAACGGCTTGGTGTACTGGTTGGCATAGGACAGGAAGATCTGCACGCCGCCCACCGTGAGCGCCGCGGGCACGCCCGTGATCACGCCCACGCAGCCGATCACAGCGACCACGGCATAGATGATGTTGTTGATAAAGCGCGTGCCGGGGTTGGAGAGCGAACCCATAAACTGCGCGCGCTCGCCCGCGGTGTAGAGCTCAGCATTGAGGGCATCGAAGCGCTGCTGCGCGTTTGGGCCGTAGGCAAAGGCGTCCACGAGCTTTTGCTCGCCTACGTACTCCTCGATATGACCACCGAGCTGCCCTTGAATGCGCTGCTGTGCCGTGAAGCTCTTGTTGGAGAGCTTGGCAATGGCACCGGCGGCAAAGATGGAGAGCGGCGTGACGAGCACCACCACGAGCGTCATGGTCAGGTTGATGGAAAGCATAAACGCAAGCGTGCCCACGATGGTAATGACACCGGTGAAAAGCTGCGTGAAGCCCTGCAGCAGACCGTCGCCCACCTGGTCGACGTCGTTGACCACGCGGCTCATAAGGTCGCCGTGGGCGTGGCTGTCGATAAAGCTGAGCGGCATGCGGCTGAGCTTGTCGCTCGCCTCCACGCGCATGTCGCGCACCGTTTCGTAGGACAGGCGGTTGACGCAATAGCCCTGCAGCCACTGGAAGGCCGCAGCACCTACGACGACAATCGCGAGCTTGGTAACGAGCGGCAGCAGTGCATCGAAATCCACCTGCCCGACGGCGACGATAAGGTCGATTCCCTCGCCGATAAGGATAGGCGTGTAGAGCTGCAAGATCACCGAGATGGCGGCGCTCACAAACGACGCCGTAAACGAAATACGGTGCGGACGGACGTAGCCCAGCAGGCGGCGGGTCACCGCGCCCACGGGATAGCGCTCTGGGTCGCCGGGCTGGCGCGGGCCGTCGCCCAGGTCGTTGAGGTTATCGTTACCGGACACGTTTGCCGTCATCGTGGCGACCGAACCGGAGGAAGTGTACGGATTCATTTAGCAGCCCTCCTTTGCGCAGACAGATACAGGAGCGCCTAGGTCGGACGCGGGCCCTGGGGTGGGCGCGGGCGCCGCACTCCCCTGCTGACCCTCGAGCTCCTCGTGGCGAAGCTGCGACTGGCAAATCTCGCGATAGAGCTGGCAGCTTGTATACAGCTCGTCATGCGTGCCCAGGCCCGCAACCGAGCCGTGGTCGAGTACGCAGATCATGTCGGCATCGCGCACGGTCGAGACGCGCTGGCTTACGATGACGGTCGTCAGCGGCAGCCCACCCTCGGCGGCACCGTGCACGTTACGCTCGCGGATGGCATGGCGAAGCGCCGCATCGGTCTTAAAGTCGAGCGCCGAGGCAGAGTCATCCATGATCAGGACCTGTGGCGAGCCCACCAGGGCGCGCGCGATGGTCAAGCGCTGGCGCTGACCGCCGCTAAAATTCTTGCCGCCCGCCTCGACCGGGGCGTCGAGCCCCTGTGGCTTGTTGCGCACGAACTCGCTCGCCTGCGCCATGTCGAGCGCCGCCCAGAGCTCCTCGTCGGTCGCCGCCTCGTCACGCCAGGTCAGGTTGCTGCGGATCGTGCCACTCACCAGCGACGCGCGTTGCGGGACGGTCGCGACCACGTGGCGCAGCTGATCGAGCGGCCAGGTGCGCACGTCGGCGCCCATCACGCTCACGCTGCCGGTGCCCGCATCGTACAGGCGCGGGATGAGCGAGACGAGCGTGGACTTGCCGCTGCCCGTGCCGCCGATAATGCCGAGCGTCTTGCCCAGCGGGAGCTCCAGGGTCACATCGTTGACGGCATTGGCAGCGCCGGCGCCAAAGGAGAAGCTCGCATGGCTCAAGCTCAGCGCAGGAACTGGAGCGACATTGCCCGGCTCGGGCAGCGCGACCGGCTGGTTGCCCTCGTCGGTGATGCTCGGCACGCAATTGAGCACCTCGTTGATACGTGACGCACTGGCGCTCGCCTTGGTAAAGACCACGACCAGGTTGGCGACGTACACGATGGAGGTCAGGGTCTGCGTCATGTAGTTGACGAACGCCATGACCTGACCCTGCGTGAGCTCGCCCACGTTGACCTGGATGCCGCCCACCCACAGGATGGCGCACACGCCCAGGTTCATCACCAAAAACGTGACGGGGTTGAGAATCGACGAGAGCTTGCCCACCGCGATTGCGACACCTGCCTGGTCATCGGCCGCCTGGGCAAAACGCTCGCGCTCATGGTCCTCGCGCACAAAGGCGCGAACCACGCGGGCGCCCGAAAGGCCCTCGCGGCAGATAAGCGCGATGCGGTCGAGCTTTGCCTGCAGCTGCTTGTAGTACGGGATGCAGCGCGCCATGACAAACCAAAACACCAAGCCGATGGCGGGCGTGCAAATCAAAAAGATCATGCCGAGCTTAAGGTCGATGGAAAGGGCCGCGACCATGGAGCCCACGGCCAAGAAGGGCCAGCGGATGAGCATGCGTACGCCCAGCGCCACAGCGAGCTGCACCTGGTTAACGTCGTTGGTGATGCGGGTGATGAGCGACGGCGTGCCGAAGCGGTCGAGCTCGGCGTAACTCAGCTTGTTGATGTGCCCGTAGAGCGCGCCGCGGATGTCGGTGCCCATGCCCTGCGAGGTGAGCGCCGCCATCTTTTGGCAGACGAGCGTAAACGAGATGCCGATCACAGCCATGGCGGCGAGCACCACGCCGTAGTGGACAACGGCGTCCACGTCGTGCGAGCCAATGCCCTTATCAATCATCTGGGCAATCACCAGCGGCGTCAGCAAGTCAAAGATCACTTCAATCAACTTGCACGCAGGGCCAATCACCATATACCGGCGAAACTTACCGCCAAAACGCCTGAGCAGCTCAATCATAAAAAGGCGCTCCCTATCATCATTCACACTCAATTCGAATCATGATAGTACGGTGAGCCCAAAAGAAGCGTAAACAACTCGTCATTTCTAATGGGATTCGGTTTCCAGAGAAGCGGAGGGGTGCGCATGCCCGGTCAGCGGCGCGCCAATCGCTTGGTATACTTACAGTAGTGCTACCAGCCGAGCCGCCAACCCTTGAAATGAGGTGCCGAGATGAACGACATTCTCGCAAGACGAGCAAGACGAGCAACCGTGGGCATCGCCCTTTCCGCGGCACTTGTCGCGGGAATCGCCCCGCAACGGCGATAGCGGCAGAAACCAGTTCCCCCACCGGTGCAGTTGCCTTGCAGACGGAAGATGCGGCCGCCGCAAAAGAAAAAGCGTATGCAGCCATGCAGGAAGCGCTCAAAAACCTCGAGGCCGCAAAAGACGCCGCAAGTCCCGAGAAAATTGCGAGATTCAATGATGACATTGCCCGTTTTCAAGAGCTCCGCGACAAGATGGCGGCGCAAGCCGCCGAATTGAGGGAATCCCTTCCCACCATGCAAGCGGACATCGATGCAGCCCAAGCCAAATACGACAAGGCCATCAACCGGGTAAGCGAGCTCCAAGCAAAATTAGACATGAAACTTGAGGAGCTTAAGGCAGTCGAAGCACTCGGCGACGAGGAGCTTGCCGAAACTATTAAACAGCAAATAAAGTCGTTGCGCCAAGAGATCGTAACGGCAAAAGCGCGAGTTGACTTTTGCGAAATGGAGCTCCGCGAGGTCCAGGACCGCCTCAAAAGGCAGGAAAGACAAGTTAATGACTGTGAACGTGCTGCAGAGAAGTATAAAGCCCATACCGACCAGTTCATGGCCTGGCGAGATGCGCTCCTCGACAATTTGAAAAAAGCGCAAACGGCCTATGACGACGCCTGCAAGGCATACGAAGAGGCGAAAGCCGCGGCAGATAAGGCCACCTCGCCCGAGATAACGCAACCGACCGAGACGACGCCTCCCTCCAACTCGGCGCAACCGGCCGAGGCGACACAGCCCACCGGCTCGTCCGCGACCGGCAAAAATACCCCGCCGAGCTCCACCAAGCAGGCGAACTCGAGCAGCGGCAAGCAAGCAGATACGACCGCCGGCAAGCTCGCGAACACGGGCGACGCAGCGCCGAGCGCAATCGCACTCGCAGGAATCGCCGCCGCAGGGTTCGGAATAGCCACCGCGGGCGTACGCCGTATCAAGAACTCAAAGTAGCTGCCAGAGCATATCGCTCCCACCAATCTACAAGCCCATAGACAAAGAGGCCCGTTTCCCCAACCAAAACCAGGGAAACGGGCCTCTTTACTTGTAAAAACAGATGGCAACGCCGCCGTCTCTTGAAGCACATCGCCACCGCGCTCCAAACAACGCCAACGAGCAGCATTCCTTAAGGGATAGATTTAATTAGGCTAACGCGCCTTTACGGGTGATTTTTGGACGAAGTGGTCCCGGTGCCGGCGGGCTGTTTGGTAGTCGAGCGATCCCGCAGGCAAAGCCGAGGACCAGCGAGACACCAAACAGCCCGCCGGCACCGGGACCGCATCGCGGCACCAAAAAAGCGCCCGTGCGCTCGATGGATTCGGATGCCCGACAGAGGCTCCTTATGGCTGCTTCCTTCCGGACCTGACCAGATTCGGAACATGTCGTCATCCGAACCCATCGAGCGCGCTAGGCGCTCGGTATATCTTACCTGCTCCCGCCCGCCACGGCAAGTGGGGCGAACCCATCGGATGGATTCGCCTCACTCGTCCATATCGCTAGCGGCGCCTGCGGTACAGGGCCGCGCCGCCCGCTGCGGTCAGCGCTCCGATGCCGGCCATGGCCGCGAGCGCCTCGACCGGCAGGCTGCGTTCTTTTGGAGACTGGCTGAAAAAGGATATTAAG
>OGZE01000557.1_pt1 | contig 27941 bp, 34 predicted proteins | sample 1576731 | NCBI WGS metagenome assembly OGZE01 (sample SAMEA3541503, study PRJEB24748) | human gut metagenome | biome: human gut; feature: human-associated habitat; material: faeces | place: China | collected 2012 | reverse complement strand
ACGGTTATAGCTTGGGATGATATTCTGCTGAACAAGAAGGTGCTCACCTCGGCTTGCCATATTGTGCCGGCTGTGGTGATATGGTCGCTCATGCCGCTGATTTATCTGGAGTATCCGATATTCAAGGAGATATTGGAGCGGGTTACGGGCATCTATATCGTGGTGATGTCGGTGCGTACGGCTCTGGTCTTCATCGGGTCTTTCAAAGGATTGGAGGATTCTCAGGAACGACGCTCGTCGGCTCAGCAGTATTTCCATACTTTCTGCGGTGTTCTCAAGGTATTGATGCTCTTTGTGGCTGGCGTGGTGGTGGTTGCCATCCTGTTGGGCAAGAACCCGATGACCCTCTTTGCCGGTTTGGGTGCTACCTCGGCAGTCCTGATGCTGGTCTTTAAGGATACCATCACGGGATTGGCGGCTGGTGTGCGTCTTACCAGCAATGATATGTTGCATAAGGGCGACTGGATTACGGTGAAGTCGGTGGATGCCAATGGTATCGTTGAGGATATGTCACTCACGACCGTGAAGGTGCGCAACTTTGATAACACCATCGTTACCATTTCGCCTATTACCCTGGTGAATGGTTCGTTCCAGAATTGGATTGGTATGCAGAAGAGTGGTGGACGAAGAGTGAAGCGCGTGGTTTACTTCGATTTCCGTAGTGTCCGTCTGGTGGATGAGACATTAAAACGTAATCTGCTTGCCAAGCATTTCGCCACCGAAGATTCGTTTAAGTTGAAGGAGTCGTTGCAGAAGGCGATAGATAAAGATATACAAGAAGGGAAGGATATTGAGGATTTAAAGAATCCTGCAGCCCTTGCCCCTACCAATCTCCAGCTTTACCGTAAATTTATGGAGAAGTATCTGCGCCAGCGTCCGGAGGTCAATACCGATCTCACATTGATGGTGCGCCACATGGAAGCCACGCAATGCGGTCTCCCTATCGAGTTCTATTTCTTCATTAAGGATAAGGTATGGGTGAATTACGAGCACATTCTCGCCGATATCATGGAGCATGCCTATGCCTTGGCGAATGAGTTCGGTCTGAAGATTTACGAGCAATATCCGGAACAGTGATTACTTTGAACATTGAGATTTGAACATTGAATTTTATGAATAGTTTTTCGGCTGTCATTATCCATTGGTTTCGTGAGAATGGTAGGGATTTGCCTTGGCGCGAAACCAAGGATCCTTATGCCATCTGGCTGAGCGAAATCATCCTTCAGCAAACCCGCATCGCACAGGGATGGGAATATTGGGAGCGGTTCATGAAGACCTATCCCAAGGTTGAAGACTTGGCTGCTGCCAGCGAGGATGATGTCTTGAAACTCTGGCAGGGATTGGGGTATTACTCGCGAGCCCGCAACCTTCATACTGCTGCCAGACAGATAGTAGAGCTCGGTCATTTCCCTGATACACTTGAAGGTATCAAAGCCCTGAAAGGGGTGGGCGATTATACTGCAGCAGCCATCGGTTCTTTTGCCTTTGATATTCCGGCGGCAGTAGTAGATGGCAATGTGTACCGGGTTCTTTCACGTTACTTCGGAATAGATACTCCTATCAACTCAACGCAGGGAAAAAAAGAGTTTGCTGCGTTGGCTCAATCACTCTTGCCTGCTTCGTCTGCTCAGCAACTTTCTGATACAGCATTATCGCCTGTTGCTGCCTATAACCAGGGTATGATGGATTTCGGAGCTATCCAGTGCACTCCTCAATCTCCAAAATGTCTTGTCTGTCCGCTTGCCGAAATCTGTGAGGCGTTGAGAACAGGAAGGGTAGAGGAGTTGCCGGTGAAGAACAAGACACTGAAGGTGAAAACGCGCCATCTCTCCTATATATATATAAGGTGTAAAGGCGAAGTGGCTATCCACCGTCGCGGTGAGGGTGATATCTGGCAAGGATTGTGGGAACTATATAACGCATCAGATGCTCCGCAACTGCCTGCCTTTGTCCATAATCCTCTTCTCCTGGCTAAGGATGTGAAGCATGTACTTACCCATCGCATCCTCCTTGCCGACTTCTATCTGCAGGAAACAGAACCCCGCCCCCTGCTCCCTGATGATTATATCTGGGTGAAAGAGGACGAGGTAGAACAGTATGGTGTTCCAAGGTTGATAGAAATCATGTTGGAAATGGTTCAAGCTAAATCATAAAAAAGAGGGTGTGTCATAAGGCCATGACACACCCTCTCTTATTTATATATGTTCTGTTAGATATTTCGTCTCAAGCAAGAATTAGTAATTCTGTGCTTCAATCTGGAAGTAGCTCTGTGGGTGGTTGCAGACTGGGCAAACCTCAGGAGCCTTCTTGCCTACTACGATATGTCCGCAGTTAGAGCACTGCCAGATGCAGTCGCCGTCACGAGAGAAGACGAGCTTGTCCTGTACGTTCTTCAAGAGCTTGCGATAACGCTCCTCGTGGTGCTTCTCGATTTCAGCAACCATCTCAAACTTAGCAGCAATCTCCTCGAAACCCTCTTCGCGAGCCTCCTTTGCCATGCGTGGATACATATCGGTCCACTCATCGTGCTCACCATTGGCAGCAGCTTCTAGGTTCTTCTCTGTATCCTGGATAGCACCGCCCTCCAGATACTTGAACCACAACTTAGCGTGCTCCTTCTCGTTAGCAGCTGTCTCCTCAAAGATATTAGCTATCTGTACAAAACCGTCTTTCTTTGCTTTGCTTGCAAAATAGGTATATTTGTTACGAGCCTGTGACTCACCAGCGAAAGCCTCCTGGAGGTTCTTCTCTGTCTTTGTTCCTTTTAATTCCTTCATAATGTATTCTGTATTAAGTTGTTAATATGTTCTTTATTAAATTCTTGTACAAAGAAAATGCAAACGAGCGCAATGAAAGCTTGCTTTCAAATTGCCGAGTACAGCTTTTCTTATGCAAAGATATTGAAAATATTTCAAATATACAAATAAATTAAGAACTATTTACCTTTTTGGCGCTTATTTAAATAAAATAAAGCAAAACCAAGCATGGCAACACCGAATATCCACGAGATGATGGCACTCGTTACCATACCCAGCGTATGAGTGAATCCCGCTACAACGAAGGTGAGGAAACTCACACAGGCTACAGTCAGGGCGTAAGGCAACTGTGATGATACATGATGTACATGCTTGCATTCCGCTCCCGCACTCGCCATGATGGTGGTATCGCTGATAGGAGAGATATGGTCGCCACATACCGCTCCAGCCATACATGCCGAGATAGAGATGATACGCAAAGGATCAGCACCAGGGAATACGGCGATGCAGATAGGAATCAGAATACCAAAGGTTCCCCAGGAGGTACCCGTTGCAAATGCCAGGAAGCCTGCTACCAGGAAGATGATGCCCGGAAGAAGCATCTGAAGTTCTGAGGCACTGCTCGCTACAACCGATGATACATATTCTGCCGCACCCAGCGAGTCGGTCATACTCTTCAGCGTCCATGCCAAAGTAAGAATCAGAATGGCTGGTACCATCGCCTCAAAACCCTTGATGAGACTACTCATCGCTTCGTCGAAAGGCAAGGTCTTGCGAATGGTAAACATCATGATGGTAAGAATCAGGGCAGCCAATGAACCGATTACCAAGCCTACAGAGGCATTGCTCGCAGCAAAGGAATCCACAAAATTGAGATAGTTGGCATTATCGGCATCGAAGAATCCGCCTGAATATACCATACCCACCATGCAGAAGATAATCAGCATGATGATTGGTATCACCAGGTCGCTCACGGTTCCCTTGTTCTTGGAATCCTCTTCCTGTTTGGCTCCCACACCATGCTCAACAATCTGCAGTTTGGTATCGCTCACTTCATCGAGTTTCCCGCCATTGGTTCGTTCGTACCATTCCTTCAGTCTCGCATCATACTTACTCATCGCCTTGAAGTCGAAGCCCAGTATCACGATGCCAAACATAAAGAGGATGGTAAAGAATGCGTAGAAATTAAAAGGTATCGCCTTGCAGAAAAGTGCCAGTCCGTTCTCACCTCCTGATACGAAGCCCGATACCGCAGCTGCCCAACTCGAGATAGGGGAGATGATGCAGACCGGAGCGGCTGTAGAATCGATGAGATAAGCCAGCTTCTCCTTGGTAACACCGTTGCGCACTGCGATAGGGCGCATCACCGAACCCACGGTAAGGCAGTTGAAGTAATCATCGATGAATATCAGAATGCCGAGCAGAATGGTAGCAATCTGTACGCCAATCTTCGAGTGTACGTGCTTGGAAGCCCAACGGCCGAAAGCAGCCGAACCACCCGCCTTGTTCATCAATGAAACGATGCTGCCTAATACCACCAGGAATACTAGAATGCCCACATTCCATGGGTCGGAAAGGCAATGTATCAAACCGTATGCCTTGGCATCATCGCCTTCACCTACAGTGTGGTTTGTCAGGTGAACGAGGAATCCGTCGAAACCTGTTCCCATCGAAATGCAATATTGAACGGCACCCAGTATGATACCGATAAAAAGAGAAGAATAGACCTCCTTCGTCTTCAGCGCCAGAGCGATGGCGACGATAGGAGGCAGTAACGACCATGCGGTCCCAATCATGTTGTAATCCATTTTATTGTTTTTGGGCAAAGGTAGTTTTTTTTGGTAATATATGCAAGCTTTTTGGCAGAAAAAATGGTGCTTATGGGTTGATATGGGCTGTTTTAGCATATTTTATCATTATAAAGTGTCGTTTTTCTATATTTTTATTGTATCTTTGAAAACTCAAATTGCAATTCAATCTGAGATAGAATGGAAACTCAATTTTAACAACTTAATAATGGAGGACTAATTATGAACATCAATTCTGGTATTAAGCAAGCCGTGATTTTAACCATCGGCATCATCGTGCTTGGATTTTGTATCAAGTCGGGACTTGAAAGTGTGATTAGTAATGATCGAAAGGTTGTAGTGAAAGGCCTTGCCGAAAAGGAGGTGGAGGCTGATAAGGTGACGTGAAATCCTTGCGGGCAATGTGGAGATTGAGGGAATGGAAGTCGGCAAAGAGGGCAACAAGATAGTTGTTCCGGTCGACAGTCTGCTTGTTTGGTCGATTGCGAACGCAAAGACCATTTCAAACAACTACGGCGAAATAAAGATTGATAAGGACATCACGACAGAACGAATCGACCCGATTGACGCTATCATCGACGCATGGAAACACGCAATGAAAGAGGAATACCGTCCGGACGTGAACGAAACTGTCAATGAATGGCTTGAGCAATATGAAAAATACATGAAGAAAGGCGGTGAGAAATAAATGAATCCGTTTCAGAGATTAGGAGTAAAAATTTCAAATTGGTGGAGAGGCGAACCACAGAACGACGGAGGGAAAATGACATTGAACTCACCGTCGTTCCTTGAGCGAATAGGATTGAAAAGAAAAGGGAAACCGACATCAGAGGTCACATATTTCACTTGTCTCAAGATGCTGTCGGAGACCCTTGCGAAAATGCCTATCAAATACTATCAGAAAACGGACAAGGGAATCATTGAGGCAGAGGCGACAGATACATCAAAACTGCTCTCAAAAAGACCGAATCCGTTCATGACACCAACAACATTTTGGAACACGGTTGAAATCAACCGCAACCATTACGGAAACGGCTATGTGTATATGAGAAAGAAGTTTGACCGAAAGAAATTCGGCGGTGAAATAAAAATCGTTGATTTGTGGGTCATGCAGTCAAATTGTGTGCAGATAGTCGTTGATGATGCAGGGATATTCGCAGGAGTGGGGCGTTTGTGGTACGTCTACACAGACCCGACATCCGGTCGTCAATATGTGTTTAGTACAGACGAGGTGATGCATTTCAAGACATCATTCAGCTTTGACGGAATCACAGGACTACCAGTGCAACAGATATTGAGAGACACGGTTGCAGGTGCATCCGAATCACAGGCGTTTATGAATAACTTGTATGAGAGCGGTCTGACAGCAAAAGCGACACTCGAATACACAGGAGAGTTGAACGAAAAGGCAAAAGAGGCACTTGTCAAATCGTTCGAGGAGTTCGGCAGCGGGGCAAAGAACACAGGAAAAATCCTGCCTGTTCCGTTGGGAATGAAACTCACACCTCTCGACATCAAACTGACCGATTCGCAGTTCTTTGAACTGAAAAAATACAATGCATTGCAAATCGCAGGAGCGTTCGGAGTAAAACCGAATCAAATCAACGATTATTCAAAGTCGTCATATAGCAATAGCGAGATGCAGCAGTTATCATTCTACGTCGACACGGAACTGTTCATCATCAAGCAGTATGAGGAGGAAATCAATTTCAAAATGCTGCCGGATGAAGATGCAGACGACGGATATTATTACAAATTCAACGAAAAGGTATTGTTCCGCACCGATTCAAAAACGCAGATGGAGTATTTGAGAAACGGTGTCGGTGGAATGATTATCAAACCGAATGAGGCAAGACGTAAACTCGACATGGAAGATGCGGAGGGAGGCGATGTCCTACTTGCAAACGGTAGCATCGTACCGTTGACGATGGCGGGTGCAGCATATTTGAAAGGTGAATCCGAGCAGGAGAACACCGATGAACCGGAGCAACCGGAGGAAGAAACAGAGCCGGACACAGAACAGCCGGACACAGCAACAGAACCGGACGAAACCGACACGGCAGAGGACGAGACTGACGAGGAGGGAGGTGAATAGGCATGGGAAAGAAAAGACGTTTTGATTTCACAAAGAAAAATAAACGCAGCGGAAAAGTTGAAAATGTCGGCTATTTGGATTTAGAGCAGGACGAGGAACAGAGCAGATGTTCCTTGTATTTCTACGGTGACATTGTATCGGCGACATGGGAATCCATGTGGTACGAGGAGGACAGATGTCCGCAGGACATCGCAGATTTCCTCAACCAGTTAGATGGATATGAGGACATTGACATCTATTTCAATTCCGGCGGTGGCGATGTATTCGCAGGACTGGCAATCTATAACCAGTTAAAACGATACGACGGACACAAAGTCGGATATGTCGACGGAATGGCAGCATCTATCGCATCAGTCATCATGTTCGCATGTGACGAACTGCATTTTGCAACAGGTGCTCAAGCAATGATTCACAAACCGTTATGCATGGCATACGGAAATGCAGACGATTTCAAGGCAGTTATAAAGCAGTTGAATCTCTGCGAGGATTCGATTCTTGATGTCTACATGGAGCATGTGCAGGAGGGTGTCACAAGAGACAAGATTCAGACCCTTATGAGCAATGAGACATGGTTTGACAGTAAGAAGATGCAGCAGTATTTCGACGTCGAAATCGAGGAAAAGGCAGCAGTTGCAGCATGTGCATCTGACTTTTTCGAGAAATACAACAATATTCCGGAGGCACTCAAGGGAATCGACACAAAGGACATTGTCGATGCGGTAATTACGGAATTGGAAAACCGGAACAATGCGACAGCAGAGGCAGAGAAACAGAGAATCGAGGCAGAAAAGCAGCAGATTCTTGATGATTTATACCTTTATGGTATGTAAGAAATGGAGGACAGAAAGTCATGAATAAGGAATTACAGAAGTTATTAAAGCAGATTAACGACAAGAAAAATGAAGTCAAGAGCCTTGTGAACGATGGAAAACTCGACAAGGCAAGAGCAGCAAAGGAGGAACTCGTAGAATTACAGAACAGATTCGACCTCCTCTATGATTTGGACGAGGACGAGCAGGACGGCATCGAGAACAAGGTCAAGGATGGAACTGCAAAGCAGGTCGGCGGGGATGTCAAGCCGGACAAAAAGAACATCGTGAAATCATTTGTCAACATTGTCAAAGCCGGATTCCTGCACAAAGAGGCAGACGAGGCAGACATCAAGGTGTACAAGGATGCACTCACATCCGACACAACCGCAGGAAGTGAGGGAGAGGTCGGAATCGGCGTGACAATTCCGGAGGACATCAGAACAGACATTATCGAGTTGCGTCGTTCATCCGACAACCTTGAACAGTATGTCAATGTCGAGGGTGTAACAACTAAGACAGGAACACGAAACATTGAGGTTGATGCAGAATCAACACCATTTGACAATGTTGACGAGGCTGCGGATTTTCCGGAGATGGACGAACCGGAATTTTTACCGATTGAGTACAAGGTAAAGAAAAAGGGTGGAATCCTCAAGATGACAGCAGAGTTACTTGAGGACACAGCATCCAACATCATGGCATACATCAACAAATGGATTGCCAAGAAAACAAAGGCAACCCGTAACGCAATGATTCTCAAGGTACTCAATGAGATGACAAAAGGGAAAGAGGTCACAGTCGAGAACCTTGACAGCCTCAAGGACATTTTTAACGAGCAGTTAGACCCTGCAATCGCTGACAATGCAGTTGTTATCACAAATCAGAGCGGTTTCAACTACCTTGACAAGTTAAAGGATAAAGACGGCAACTATATTTTACAGAAAGACCCGACACAGCAGACAAAGGGAAAGATGCTTTTCGGTGAATATCCTATCATCAAATTATCAAAGAAAACTCTTGCATCCGAGAAGATTATGAACACCGATGGTCACACAATCGACGGGTACAAGCATCCTATTTTCTGTGGTGACTTAAAAGAGGCAGTCACACTCTTTGACAGAAATGTCCTCACAATCGACCTCAATGACAAAGGTGCGGGTTTATGGGATAAGGACATGACCGGAATCAAGGTGCGCGACCGATTCGATGTGCAGCCTGTTGACAAGGGAGCAGTCATCAAGGGTCAGATTACAGAAGTTATCAACGGGTAATATGGCAGCAGGGCGGTGAATCCGTCCTGCTATTGAAAGCAGGTGAGAACATGACGGATGAAGAAAAAGAGAAGTACAGAGGCGGTCTGATTGCTACATGCAAGACATATTGTCACATCGACTATGATGACGACATCGAAATCCTTGAATTGATGCTTGACACGACACTGGATGAAATGACGGAACTGATTCCGAATTTCGACCGGAACAACCTCACAAGCCGTCAAAAACTGCTTGCATTTATGTCCGTGAAAGAACTGTACGACAACCGTGACAAGTACCGGAGCGACACGAAAACGCTATCCGCTGCCGTTTCCTCCATGCTATTGAAAGAAATATACGGAGGTGCAGCAGAATGACAGGCAGAATCAAGATAATTCGCAAGACAACAAGTGTTGTTGACGGTAGACGACAGCAGGAGGAAAAGGAGTTTTTCTCATGTTGGTGTGATGTCAAGAGTTTGGGAACAAATGAAAAATACAATGCGTTGCAGATAGGTCTTGAGAACACAATCATGTTTGAAACGAGAGCCTGCGACAAGATGGAGGAAATCAGATTGAATCTGAAAGAGTTCTACGCAGTATATAAAGGCGTTGAGTTCAAGATATATGATGCGTGTCCGATGTTCACAGACGACAGGAAATATCAGTTGAAATGTAGAGCGGGAGCATAGTGTCATAATCTGACACCGGAGGTGATGCAGTGAAAATCGAAATGGAATTTCAAGGTTTGAAAGAACTCATGAAAGCATTTGAGGACGCAGCAAGCGACGAGGACATAAAAGAGGTCAATCAAAAGATTGTAAAGCAAAGCGAACCAGTTGTGAAAAACATCATGTCCGGCAAAATTCCGAAATCGGCAGACATCAAATTATCCGGCAGAGGTTTCGGTTCAAAGTCATCCGTGACATCACATGCAGCGGACAGCATACCGATGGGAGCAGTCAAAATGAAAGACACAGGAGCAACAGCAGATGTCGGATGGGAAAAGTCGGACAATAGCGAACACTTTTATGTGAAATTCATAAACTGGGGAACTATCTATCAACCGCCTCAAGAATTTATTTACGCAACAGGGCGTGAGGCAGATGCGGAACTGCAAAAAATCGCAGAACAAGAATATCAATCCTATTTAGACAACACATTGAAATGAGGTGAGAGCATGAGCAGCAGTCCGGACATCATCAAAGATGCATCCGACGCATTGAGACCTATATCAGACAGAGGAATCACTGTGATGCAAGGATGGTATGACAAAGACATCCATGACAGACATGTGACATTGTGGGATTTGGGAGAAAATGACGAGAATTTTTCGGACGACGATGCAGAGGGAGTGACGCTGTCAGTGCAGGTCACTATATTTTCAGAAAGTGACGAGGTTGAACTGGCAAGGGAAATCAAGTCAATCATGAAAGAAAATGATTTTTCGTTTGAGGGCAGGAACGGAGACGATTCCAAGCCGGAGGACGGAATCTATATGAAAGCACAAAGGTTTTCAAAGTTTTATGAAATGGAGGAATAGACATGAGCGAAACAGTAACACAGGTTAGCGACACAGAACAGAAGATTGTGAGGAGTAGAACTTGCGGTTGTAGAGATTTCTACATCGCAAAACTCACACAGAACGATGCGAAAGCATACGTTGCAGAAACTCCGGTCAAACTGGCAAGAGCAATCAAAGCAAAGGTTGACGAAAAGTGGAGTTCTGAAAAGATTTACTCTGACGATGGAACAGAGGAAGTCATCAATTCCTATGAGGGAACAGAAATCGAACTTGAGGTCAATGCACTCGCACCGCAGGACAGACAGATTCTTTTCGGTCAGTTATACGAGAACGGTTTTCTTGTAAAGACTGCGGATGATAAAGCACCGGAGGTCGCTGTCGGATGGAGAGAAAGAAAACTCAACGGAAAGTATGATTTCAAATGGTTATACGCCGGAAAGTTCGCAGAGGGCATCAGTGAGGAGGCAAGCACAAAAGAGGGCAAATTGTCTCCGACAACAAAGAGCATCAAGGGTTCATTCTATGAGAGAAGTCTTGACAATGCGTATGAGATTTCGGTCGACGAATCAAACCTCGTTTCCGGAGACACAAAGGCAGCAGAGGCAATCAAGGCATGGTTCAGCAAAGTGCAGGAGAAAAACGGCGGTTTAGGCTAATAAGAGGACATATAACAGGAGGATAAATCATGAAAAGAAAAATTATAGTCAATAACAAAGAGTTTACAATGCCGAAAATGTCAATCGACACATACACGGAATATCTCGAACTTGCAGAGATTGTCGACGCAAAACAGAGGTATTCAAAGCAGGACATTGAGGCGATGGGTCTTTTTATCTGCAAAGCATACGGAGACCAGTTCACCGTTGAGGAATTAAAGAATCCGGAGACCGGACTTGATGCAGCAGGATTGATTCTTGAGTTCCAGTTCATTGATATGGGAATCGCCGACGACCTCACCAAACGTATGGAGAAGATAGAGAAAAATTTTCAGAGTGGCAAGTGATACCGGAAATCGAGGTCACTTGCAGAGGTGAGAGACTTTTCATCAATTCAGTAACGGTAGAACAGTATAAAAAATACATCAGTCTCATGGAAAAGAATGACACGGAGAAATTCTCCGGAGTGATGTTTTTCAACAAAAAGATAATGCAGGAGATGTTCGGGAATGAATTGTCGCTTGCAGCAGTTGGGGAGATTGATGCAGTTGAATTTCTGACGGCAATCAAGACGGTTCATTTCATCATGCAGAACATTGTTGCAGAGAAGATGTTGAGCATTGTCGAGGTTGAACAGGTAGAAAAAGAGGCATCCGCATTCGATGACTATGACCGTGAAAACGGATATGAGGACGAGGATGAACAACCGGAGGAAAATCAATGGAAAGTCTGCGGGGAAATTGTTGACCGTGTTGTGAAAATTGCGATTCGGCTATTGAAAAACTCATACAGTCAATGCATGAAAGAGAACATTGTCACGTTGTTGGACTACTTAAAATTTGAATTAGATACAATCAACGAAAATCAGTAAGAGAGGAGGCGACCGGATGGCTTATACAAGCGTCAAAATATCGGCAGATTCGAGCAGTTATCAATCACAAATGAAATCGGCAGCATCGCAGATGAAAGTCTTGTCTGCGGAATATACGACGGCAGCGACGAAAGCAAAGTTGTTCGGGTCAGAAACAGACAGCCTCAAGGCAAAAGCCGAATCGCTCACTCAAAAAATCACGGTGCAAAAGAACATCGTGCAGTTGAACAGTGAGCAGCAGGAGAAGTTGACAAAGAAACTGTCAGACCAAAAGACAAAGCAGGAGGAACTCAAAACAAAGATTGATGCTGCGAAAGAGGCTTATGAGAAATCAACGGCAGAGACCGGAAAGAACTCCGAGCAGTCAAAAGCACTCAAGGATGAACTCGACAAGTTAGAGAAAGAGTTCACCGCAAATGAGACAGCAATCGGAAAGACAGAGACCGCACTTGCAAATCAGACGGTAAAGACGGAAAAGTCAAAGACTGCCCTCATGAACATGGAGGCAGAACTGAAAAATGTTAATGACCAGTTAAAAGATAATAAACTTGAAAAATTTGCGACCGCTTGCGATACGGCGGGAACAAAGATGGAGAGTTTCGGAAAGAAAATGTCGGTTGTCTCTGCCGGAATTGCGGGTATTGGTGCAGCATCAATCAAAGCATTCACGGAACTTGACGAGGGTTATGACACCATAGTGACAAAGACCGGAGCAACCGGAGAGGCACTTGAGGGATTGACAAAGTCTGCGGATAATGTTTTCGGAACAATGCCGGAGGATATGTCAACGGTAGGAGAGGCAATCGGAGAAGTCAACACAAGATTCCATACAACCGGAACGGAACTTGAAAAGACCTCTAAACAGTTCATACAGTTTGCAACAATCAACGGAACAAACGTCACACAGTCAGTTGACCAAGTTGACAAAATCATGAAAGCGTGGAACGTCGATGCATCACAGACAGGGAATCTATTAGGATTGCTCACGGCAAAGGCACAGGAAACCGGAATCTCTGTTGATACATTAGAGGGATATGTCCTCGACAACAACGCTCAATTCAAAGAAATGGGATTGTCATTGCCTCAAGCAATCAATTTGATGGCTCAATTCGACGCAAACGGTGTTGATTCAACTCAAGCAATGGCGGGTCTGAAAAAAGCATTACAGAACGCCACATCAGAGGGAAAATCAATGGACGAGGCGTTGTCAGATACTATCGGCAGCATCAAGAACGCAAAGACAGAGACCGAGGCGATGCAGATTGCAACGGAATTGTTTGGAAAAAAAGGTGCTGCGGAAATGACAAAGGCAATTCGTGAAAACAGAATTGACCTCACCAGTCTTTCGTCATCAATGGAGGAATACGGTTCAACAGTCGAGGACACCTACAACGGAACACTCGACCCGATTGACAATGCAAAGGTTGCGATGAACAACGCAAAACTGGCGTTGTCGACACTGGCATCCACAGCACAGACATCCGCAGCACCTATGATTGAAAAATTGACCGGAAAGATTCAAGAGTTGACACAATGGTTCACGTCGCTCTCTCCGGCACAGCAAGAAACAGTTCTCAAAGTTGGTCTTGTGGTCGCTGCTATCGGTCCGTTGTCAATCGGATTCGGAAAAGTGGCAAAGGGAATCTCTGACACGGTAACGACCGGACAGAAATTTGTGTCCGGAGCTGCAAAGATAATTGCAAAGATTACGGCAAAGACAGCAGCCACGGCAGCAGGAACGGCAGCAGATACGGCAGGAACAGCAGCCACGGCAGCACATACGGCAGCTACAACAGCAGCCACGGCAACAACCGGAGGAATGACGGTGGCACAAACGGCACTCAATGCAGTTATGAACTTGTGTCCGATTATTTTAATTGTAACACTGATTGCCGGACTGATTGCAGCAGGTGTCGCACTATATAAAAATTGGGATAAGGTCAAAGAAAAACTGTCCGAATTGTGGGGCAACATCAAAGAAAAATTCAATGCAATCAAAGAGACTATCACGGGAGCATTCACGAAAGCGAAAGAGGCGGTCACGAATAAGGTCAAGGAAATCGGTGACAACATAAAAAATAGCACAATAGGACAAGCTGCATCGAAAGTATTCAACGGCGTAAAGGACACGGTTCACAATGTCATGTCGGCAGCGACCGAAACGGCAAAGGAAAAACTGGGGAACATGAAAACCGCCTATGAAGAAAACGGAGGCGGTATCAAGGGCGTTGTTGCTGCCGGATGGGAGGGAATCAAAGGATATTATTCAGCAGGATTCACATTCGTTGATAATTTATCCGGAGGGAAACTCTCTGAAATCAAATCAAAATTCTCTGAAAAGACATCGGAAATCAAAACAAAGGTTTCCGAGGGTTGGGAGAACATGAAAACCACTGTCACCACAAAAATGACGGAATGGAAAACCAACGCATCAAACAAACTGAATGAAATAAAGACGAATTTCTCAACAAAGGTTTCAGACATCAAGTCAAATGTTTCAACAGGTTGGGAGAACATGAAAACCACCGTCACCACAAAAATGACGGAATGGAAAAATAATGCATCGAATAAATTGACAGAAATCAAATCCGGATTTTCCTCAAAGGTTTCGGAGATAAAAACGAAATGGTCGACGGATTTCACGAACATAAAGGACAAGGCAACCTCACTCATGGAGACAGCAAAGTCCAATGTTTCAACGAAACTCAATAATATGAAATCCGCATACAGTGAAAAAGGCGGGGGAATCAAGGGAATCGTGTCTGCTACGTTCACAGGCGTAAAGGACACAATGAACTCTCTCATGAGTACGGCGAACACTCTGACAGGCGGGAAACTTGACAGCATCAAATCGGCGTTCTCAAGCAAATTAGCGAGTGCAAAATCGACCGCATCGTCTGCGATGGAGAATATCAAATCATCATTCTCCTCAAAGATGGAATCCGCACACGGAGCGGTGACAGGTGCATTGTCAAGAATCAAATCGGCGTTCAATTTCAAATGGTCATTGCCACATTTGAACTTGCCACACATCAGCGTGTCCGGAGGCGTTGCACCGTTCGGAATTGGAGGAAAAGGTTCACTCCCGTCATTCTCGATTCAGTGGTACAAATCCGGTGGTATTATGACAAATCCGACCGTGTTCGGAATCAACGGCAACAGCCTCATGGCAGGAGGCGAGGCGGGTGACGAGGCAATCTTGCCACTTGCAGAGTTTTACAACAAATTAAACAGCATACTTGACAAGAAACTTGATGCAGTTCAGAAATCGCAAGTTGTATATGTGACAAATCACACATACATTGACGGCGACGAAATCGCAAGCAGAACCGTGTCAAAGGTAGATGCGGAAATGGTAACAAATAAACGAAAAGGGAGGTAAAACAGGGCGATGAAAATAAACGGAATAGACATCAGAAAATATGATGCAAAGCAGTTGACCGCCGATGTGCAGCCTCCCTCTTTTGCTAATTCATACGAATGGTTGACGGGTGCAGCACTGCCGACGGAATTTGAGACAGAGGTTCAGATGGGTCATTTGAAACTGTCAATATATTTCAAAGGCAAGGACAGGAACAACATCATCCGTGCTGCATCGGAGTTCATGAGTAATTTCACAAAGGCTTGCAAGATGGAACTTGACGGCTACAAAGGAACATATATCGGATTCATCACATCAAATGACTATAAAAAAAAGAATGTGAAACAGAGGTACGTTGTAAACCTTGAATTTGACGGCTTTTTCGTCGATGACGACCTCTCAATCACATTCGACGGGAAAACCTCTACATCGTTCTATAAAGTGGGTACAAGAGACGCTCCGTGCGTTGTGGAGGTATATGCAAAGAGTGCCTTGACGAATTACACAATCACCGGACTGGGAGAGGATGACATCATCATTGAGAGTTTGGCAGCAGGAAAGACGGTTGTGATAGATGCAAAGACAGGACTTGTGACAATCGACGGGGCAAATGCATTCGACAAGGTGAACATGTGGACGTTTCCGGTATTAAAGACCGGAGAAACAGCACTCACATTCTCCAACACAAAGGCGAGAGTGACTATCAGATACACGCCTATGTGGATTTAGGAGGTGAGAGCATTGCAGATTTTTAACGACAAAAAGAAAAGAATCGGAACATTGTCCGGATTCAAGGACAGGGAAATCACCACGACACTGGATTCCGGAGACAAAGAGTTGTCGTTCAGTTATCCGGCAGCGGGAGCGTTGGTTGACCTGTTAAAAGAAGAATATTATATACACACCAAAACGGACGAATATGTCATCAAAGCGGTTGAAAAGGGAGAACAATTCAACAAATACACAGCAGTTCTCAATGTCGAGGAGTTGGAGGGAACAGCGTTCCCGTATGGTTTTGAATCACAGGAGCAGACAATCAAGGCATGTCTTGAGTTTGCATTTGAGGGTACGGGATGGCATGTCGGAATATGTACCGTCACAAAGAAAAGAACCATCGACGAGCAGGAGAGTGTCACCGCATGGGATGTCCTGCAAAAGTGCCTCACAACATACCGCTGCGAGTGCATCATCCATTCACTGACAAAGACAATCGACATATATGACCGGATAGGCAGCGACAAAGGGTGTTATTTCATGGAGGGGTTGAACCTCCGGAAAATATCATTGAAGTCGGACACATACGATTTTTACACAAGAATCTATCCGATAGGCAAGGACGGCATCACACCGGAATGGTTGACCGGAAAAGATTACATCGACAATTTTCAGTACAGTTCCAAAATCAAGGCGTATGTTTGGAAAGACGAAAGATATACCAATACCACAAGTCTGATTGAGGATGCGACAGCAAAGATTGAGGAAATGTCAAGACCATACAAGGCATACACCGCAGAGGTGGTCGACCTTGCGAAAGCGTCAGAGGAATACAAAGACATTCTCTCATACGGAATCGGAGACACGGTCACACTTGTGTCAAAGAAAACGAGGACGAGGGAAAAGCAGAGGATTGTCAAAATCACAGAATATCCGGAATCGCCGGAAAAGAACACGGTTGAGATTTCCAATGCGAGAAAGACATTCGCAGAGATTCAGAAAGAGGAGACGGCAGCAGCCACAGAGGAGGCGGTCTCCATCTCCAACAGGGCAACCAAGAAAGTCCTTGAGAACTATTCGACCACGGAGGAGATTGAAACCAAAATCACGGCATCGAAAGAGGCAGTCGAGGCAGGTGTTGCCTACACTCTGAAAAATTATTATACATCCGTGCAGATGGATTCCTTGATAAAAGCCACGAAAGAGGAGATTTCTCAAGAAGTAAAGCATGTTGAGGAAAACTCAATGCACAACTATGTTGTGAATGGAGACTTTTCAAACGGACTTGATGATAATTGGTACAACAGCAATGAGACGAACAATGCCGTGATGGATGTGTCCGGATTGGGAACGGTTGCGAAGATTTTGAAAACATCAACGACCAGTTCCTATATACGGCAAACACTGGGAAAGTTACCTGCGGGAACGTACCGTGTGAGATATAAGGCAGCAACAGCAGCAGGGTACGAAAACACGGCAAGGGTGCAGGTGGGGGCGTTGGGAAGTTATTCAACGACATCCTCCGGAACGCTAAAGAGCAAAGAGTTCACGACGATTGAACGTGAAATCACGGTATCAGAGGGAACGAAATATATTTACATTTACGCATACACACAGAACGCACCCGTGTATATCACAGATATTGAGGTATTAGGATTGTATTCATTGTATGCGGATGCAAAGATTCAAGTGACTGCGGAGGAAATAACCTCCGAGGTCAACAAAAAAGTGAACAGCGATGATTTCGGAACACTAATCACACAGAACGCATACAATGTCCGAGTTGCATTCAATAACGGCAGTTCGTACATGCAGTTTGATTCAACCGGAATCACAATGTACACCGGAACGATTACGGATAACCAAAAAAGAACACGATTTGACTACGGCGGAACTCATTTCTATCGTGACGGATATTATGTCGGAAAAATCGGAACGAACACGATGAAAGACAACGACAGTCAGAGAGGACTTGTTTTTGATATTGAGTACAACACTGCGTATATGTCATGGTCAAATAAAGAATCGCAGAATGCAGATGTGTACACGATGAAATGGTCGTACTGCACACAGCAGTGTGGAAATTACGAGGCGAACATGCTACATGCAGGGGCAGACATCAACATGCATTTCTTCACATTAAGGAATGTAAGTTTTGAGGATGGCTCAATAAGTGGAACGCTAACATTCAAACAACCTTTAGAAGTAGGCAGCGACGGGAAACTGACAAAGTGGTCAACGGCGACGCTTGAGTTCAAAAGAGGAATATTAGTGTCCGGAACATGGAGCAATGGATAAAACAGGAGGAAAAGAAATGCAGATGAATGACGAAAATATTCAGACAGAGGAAGTCAAACGAGCAGCAGAACCGGAGTACAAAATTCCGGAAGATGCTGCCGACAACTCAAGACCAAACGAGACAGCAGAGGTTGTGACAAGAGAATCAGCAGAGGAGACAAACACAGAACTCTTGCAGAGTATTGACAAGAAACTTGACATGCTGCTTGCAGCACAAACAGCGACACAGGCAGCAAAGGAGGAATAATCATGAATACACCGATTGCAGTAAGAATTGAATGTGCAAAGGGAGAAATCCTCAACGCTATGGAGACGATACAGAAAAGACATGCGTTGCCTCCCTGCATCATGGACGGCGTGTTGTCGTCCGTACTGGCAGAGGTGAGGAGTGAGGCAAAGATTGAACTCATAAACTCAACAAATGCGATGATGGCATCAAAGGACGAGGAACTCGAAAAGGCAAAGAAAGCAGCAAAGAGAGTTTTGAAAACAGAACCGGACAAGGAGCAGCCGGAGCAGGATGCACCGGAGAATCCGGAAAAATAAGAAGTAAACACCGAGAGGAGGTGAGAGCATGGCAGCATTGACGAAACTGACAACGAACATCAATCTTGAAATGTCCGGAGACACTAAAAGATATTTAGTATCTGCAAAGCAGGGAGACAAGGCAACACGATTCATCGTCGCAAGACTGCTCAACAACGGTGAACCGTACACAATCCCGACGGGTGCGAGAGCGGTCATCAACATCGCAAAGCCGGACGGAAAGCATGTGTATAACACATGTTCATATTCCGGTTCGGATGTGACAGTCGAATTGACAAATCAAGCACTTGCAGCCTCCGGAACGGCGTATTGCGACATTGAAATCCGGACAAGCGATGATTCACAGGTTATCACATCCGCATCATTCACAATGGAGATTGAACCGTCACAGAGGAATGAAAATGCTATCTTGTCAGCGAATGAGTTCACAGACCTTGAGAACCGGATTGCAGGACACATCAAGAATATTGATGACACGGATGCAGCAGTCAAGAAAGCAGAATCCGAAAGAGTGGTCGCAGAGAATGCGAGAGTGAAAGCAGAAAAGGCAAGGGTGACGGCAGAAAATAAGCGACAGGAAAATGAGAACACCCGCATCCAACAGGAGCAGCAGAGGCAGCAGGACACCTCACAGGCGGTCAAGAATACGAATGAGGCAACAGATGCATCCAAAAAGGCGACAACAGCCTGCAAAGAGGTTACAGAGCGGGCAGAGGATGCATTGCAGAATCAAGAGCAACTTGAGGCGACATTGAACACGGCGACGCAGATTCGACAGGATGTGTCACAGATGCAGACAGCAGTTGCAGAGGCAAAGAAACAGGTCGAGCAGGATAAAAAGGATATTGACGACACGATTCAAAATTCCCTGCTTGCATCCGCAGAGAAAATCCTTGAGAGTGTGCAGGACTATTTCAACCGTGCCGAGGCTTTATATTCGAGCATGTATCTTGATTGTGACGGCGAAACACCGTATCTGCGAACAGTGACACCGATTTTCATTGACGGAGCAACGCCACAGGTCAGAAATGCGAATGAGGGCGTTGATTTTGACGGAGGAACGCCGACCTCCCGACAATTAGCAGTATAATTCCATGATACTGGAAACAGACGGCGAAACGAACACAAAGGAGTGATTGTGTGATATATTCCATAATCACGGAGCAAAGGAGGTTGAACAATGGCAGCAATCAGACCATGCACCGGAACAACGGCAGACTGGAAAGCGGTTGAGGACACTCTGATTCTCAAGGAAAGAGAAATCGGAGTTGAGATTGACACATCCGGTCATTATCAAATCAGACAGGGAGATGGTAAAAAGAAATTCTTTGACCTGCCGATTATCGTCAACAATGCCCGTTATGAGGAAATACTGACATTGACACAGGGATATATGAACACCGTGAACAATTTCAGCAAGAACATGACAGAGGCGACGAACAGTGCAAACGGTGCAGCAGCAACGGCAAACAATGCAGCGTCGACAGCAAGTGCAGCAGCAAAAGCGTGTCAAGGCATTGTGAACGGTCTCAACACTATGGTTGACACCGTCACAAAGAAATCGTGTGTCCTCACGGTTGAGGATGGAATTTTGACGATAAGGGAGGCGTAAAAAATGGCAAGCGGAGACTTAATTGTAAAAGTAGCAGACAAAGACACACTCGACCGCACATATGCAAATACAAACGCTATACTGGCAGCAGTCGGGGAAGATGTAAGAATAAAGGGTGTAAAGCGTTACGGAATGAAAATCAACAAAAATGACAGCAATCCGGCGACACGATGCACATATCTTTTCGATGCGGTGGGAATGACACCCGCTGCGATGAATTATTCTGCCGGACGGTTCGATTTTGGAGACTGGGGAAACGTCTTTTTTGTAAAGAACAATTATCCGGCAATGGTCAAATATGACGGTACAGAAGATTATAAACTCGACCCGAACGACCACACAAAGAAAGCAGACGGAAAAACGGCATCCGATGTCTCAAACACGGCATACGGAGGAAATGCAATGAGTGTATTCGATGGCAGCGGTGACAAGGGCAAGATTTGGCTCTCACAGTTTGAAGTCGGAAACTATGAGTACATGATTATTTCAAACGTCCAGTACGATGAATCATACAACGATGACGCATATGTCAGAGAGGACGGTTCACATGCGGACAAACTCTATTTCCCGATGTTTGGCGGTTCGTATGATGGAACACGCATCCGCTCACTTGCAGGACAGGCACTCATGTATAACACAAACGCATCAACAGAGATTGCAAGAGCAAAGGCAAACGGTGCGGGATGGAATATCGGCTCATGGAGCAAACGAAACCTGTTGAATTGTATGCTCAAGATTATGTCAAAGACAGACAATTCACAGACTGCATTCGGACAGGGTCAGACATCCGGATATGTGAACGACGCATCACAGAATTACGGGCATCTTGCAACCGGAACACTCAAGGACAAAGGACAGTTTTTCGGATATAACGACACAACACATGAGGTCAAAGTGTTCTACATGGAAAAACCGTGGGGCAACCGTTGGGATAGAATCAACGGTCTGTTGATGGTAGGCGGTGAAATTCTTGCAAAGATGACACCACCGTACAATCTGACAGGAAAGGACTTTGAAAAGGTCGGAATCACATTCACATCATCCGGCAACGGTTATCAGAAAGGAACAAAGTCAAACAGATTCGGACGCATTGTCAATTCAATAGGTGGCAGCAGTAGCACATACACATGTGACTATTTTTGGTGGAATGCCGGAATTACTGCGGTCGCCCTTGTCGGCGGTCACTGTTCCCATGGCGAGAGCTGCGGTGCGGATTCCTTGATTTTGGACGATTCTGCGGGCGTTGCGTACTGGGGCATCGGTGCGTCCGTTTTCTTAGAACAGCCTATCGCTGCGTAAGCAGCAGGGGGAGGAACGGAGGGGGAACGCCTCCGCTATTCCCGCCGTTAGGCGGTGTGGTCGTTTTTAGAAAAATGAATATAGGGATATAGGGTGCGGTGTCGGGCGGTGTTCCTGCTCCCTGCGGTCGCCCTTGTCGGCGGTAACTGTAACAATGGCGAGAACTGCGGTGCGGATTACTTGAATTTGAACAATTCTGCGGGCAATGCGAACTGGAACATCGGTGCGTCCAATTTCTTCTCATATCGGAGCGTTTAATCAAATGCAGCCTATATCCCACGCCACAAGGCGAAAATCATTCCGGATATAGGGTCGGTTGAGTAAGCATAAGCACAAAAACCGATAGGAGATAAGAAAATACTATATGAGAAGTTACAACAACCTATATGAACCAATGTTGCAAGACGACTACATAAAACAGTGTTTTATAAATGCATCCAAAAAGAAAAAGAACAGGAATGATGTGCGGGAGGTATTAGAGAACCTCGATGAACACACAGAACTCTTGAAAAAGATGTTGACAGAGGAGTTGTTCATTCCGGACTATCACAAACCGAGCATCATCAACGAGAGCAGCAGCAAGAAAACACGCCGTATATTAAAACCACATTACAAATATGAGCAGGTCATTCACCATTGTGCAATAGGTCAGTTCAAACCGATTGTGATGAATGGATTGTATGAATTTTCATGCGGGAGCATTCCGGACAGGGGTGTTCATTACGGAAAGAAGTACATGAGAAAATGGCTTGATTACTACGACGGAAAGAAATTCTTTGTTCTCAAGATGGATGTTCACCATTTCTTTGAATCCATAAACCGGAGAATCCTCAAAAGGAAACTCAAAGAGGTAATTCGAGATAAACGGTTTTATAGATTACTCTGCATACTGATTGAACATGACAAAATAGCACTCGTTGCAAAGATTTTGACGGATGCAGGTGTTGAGATAGATGCAGAGCAGACGAAAACGCTTGTCGGATGCATAGCATTTGACGACATCTCCGGAGCGTTGGAGATATTGCAGGAAATCGGCATCACAGGAGCGATGTTTGATGAACTGAAAGAAATTATTGAGGAGATGCGAAAAGGCGTTCCGTTGGGATATTTCACATCACAATGGTTCGGCAATTTTTACTTGAAAGCACTCGACCATTACATCAAGGAGGAACTCCATGCAGAGCATTACATGCGATATATGGACGACATGGTGATACTGGGAAAGAGCAAAAAGAAACTGCACAAAATACATGCAGCAATCGAAACATATCTGAATGACAATCTCGACCTTGAAATAAAAGGCGATTGGCAGGTGTTTAGATTTGAATATCCGGTATTTGATAAAGGCGGGAATCCGGTACTCGATAAAGACGGAAAGCAGGTCACAAAGGGTCGTATGCTTGATTTTATGGGATTTCAATTTCACCATGACCGGACAACCATCCGGAAATCAAACATTGAGGCTGCGAGACGTAAGGCAAACCATATCTCAAAGCAGGATAAAATCTCATGGTATAACGCATCGGTGATGTTGTCATATATGGGATTGTTCAAACACACGGACACATACAACTATTACATTGATTACATCAAACCAAAAATCAACGTCAAGAAACTCAAGAGGATAGTTTCAAAGCATAGCAGAAAGGAGAATGAACATGACAGACTGGAAAAAGGTGACAGGAACACAGCCGGACAAGCCGGAGGAGGTCGACAGGACATCGTCGCCGTCAACGGTTTACCTGCGTAAGAACATCGAACAGGTGACAAGAGAGGTTGAGGGCAGCGACGGAAAGATGCAGACAGTGACCGAATGGCAGTACGACGAGAAAGAAATGACAGTCAAGGAATATGAGAACATGGCACTCATGAAGTCAGTCGTTGAGGAGAACACATCCGGAATCGTCGAATCAGTGACACAGTTTCAGAAAGATGCGGTCATTGACGAATACACACAGCAGTTGATTGAGGAGGGGTTGATTTAGTATGAAAATGCTTGTTGAAAGTCTCAAAAGAATGTACAAAAAAGGCACTCTCACAAAGGAACAGATTTCCGAGCGTGTCGCAAAGGGCAGTATTTCAGCGGATGAATATGAATATATCACAGGAGAAAAATTCTCCGGCGGTGATACAGAATGAGTCCGCTTGAAATAATATCACGATTGTGCGATGTGACGGAAAATCTATCGGCAATCGTGAAAAAACAGCAAACAATCATTGAACAGTCGAAAATCGAGGAGGCGGTCAGAGCGGAACTCCGGCAAGAGGTAGAGGAGACAGACAGGGAGATGGATGTTCTCGAATATCACATGCGGAAATACTGCGACACCGACGACATCGAGGCGACAGAGTTCGGAAAGGAGAACGCCGTTGACGATTGAGGTTTCCTTGCTAATCTCCGGAGTGTCGGTTGCATTCGCAATCTTTTTCGGAATCTGCTCAAAGCAGAGGAACGACAAAAAAGACACACAGGAAGAAACGGAGAGACGAGCAGAAAATGACACAATGGTGGTTGTGAAACTTGAGAACATCGCAGACGACATCAAGGACATCAAACGGGAATCAAGAGAGAACCGTGAGGAGATGAAACAGTTGAGAGAGCGTGTTGTCATTGTGGAACAGTCACTCAAGAGTTATCACAAGAGACTGGACGGAGAACAGCATTCCGACCGATAACAGGAGGGCAGGAAACAGGCAAGAATCAACCTCACAGAAAAGAGGCAATACATGAGAATGACAGAACAGGAACGACGCATCAGAATCCGGCATCTGAAAAGAATGTACCGGATAAGGGAGCGAAAAGAGAGACATGACAAAAAGGTGTCCGGTCTGTTCATGAAACGTGTTGTATTCACTTTGATTCTTGCAGCATTTATCTTTACAGTCGTGATGATATTTGTGTTTTTGCGGATGGGTTCAGAACCGTCGACACTGATTGAGAATGTATTCCGTTTTCTATCAGTCGAGGGCGGGGCGATGGCACTCATTAAGTCCGTGAAAACGGTCAAGGGAACAAAGTCAAACGGAGAAATACAACACAATGACGAACCGGAACAGGATGACGAGGAGGTACAAGGATGAAATACATCGTCGAGAATTGGTTTGTGATTGTGGGTCTGATTGCAGTATGTGCAGCGGGAGGATATGCAGTATATGTTTTCGTGAAAATGCCGTCAGACAAGCAGTTGAACAAAGTTAGAGAATGGCTGCTCTATGCAGTCACAAAAGCAGAAAAGGAACTGGGAGGCGGTACAGGTCAAATCAAACTGCGATATGTATATGATATGTTCGTCGCACGGTTCACATGGCTTGCGAGAGTGATTTCGTTCGAGGCTTTTTCGATGATGGTCGACGAGGCACTTGAGAGAATGAAAAAGATGCTTGAGAGCAACAAAGCGATGCAGACGCTTGTGAGCGGTGAGGCAGGTGAAACGGTTGAAAAGGATATGTGATTTCGTAACCGGAAACATGCAAACAATCATGTTGATATATGCAATCGTTGCGGTCATCGTGTGGGTGGCTGTCAATTTGTTCTTTTGGAAAATCTCTCTCGATTTAGAGAAAGAGGTTCGGGAAGAAATGAGAGACTATAAGGATTGTGATTTCAACAATACAGACGAGGCAAAATTAGGGAAATACATTACAAGGTTGACCGGATTCATTATTTCAATACCCGCTGCGTTGATGTGGTGGGGTACGCCTCTAATCGTCGGAGGCTTGATACTATACGACAAGATACAAGAAAAGAATCCGGAATTATGCGGATTCACAGCAGAAAAATTTGACAAGGAGGAAAACAAATGATTTCAAATTGTGGACATGATGAAAATAGAAGATACTCCGGAGGAAAAGCCGGAGACCAAACAGGTACAGAGTGGCAGGTTATAAATTGGTACAATAGACCGTGGAAATGCGTTCTCCGTCATCCGGATGCAAAGGTTAGAAAAATGATTGCAAGCATGGCAAAGGCAGCAGCAGCCAACAACAAAATTGGATATGACCAGTCAGAGAGATACACGTTTTGGGAGCATCTCAAAGCATCAAATTATGACCCTGCACAGATTACAGTCGCATGTGAGGCAGACTGTTCATCCGGTATCGCTGCAATCGTAAAAGGTGCAGGTTACAGACTGGGAAATGAGAAAATGAAGAATGTGAGCATTTATCTCTATACCGGAAACATGAGAGCGGGTCTCAAGGCAGCAGGATTCGAGGTACTGACAGAAAGCAAATATCTGACATCGGATGCGTATTTGCTTGAGGGAGATATTCTCCTCAACGACAACGCTCACGTTGCGACAAATCTGACAACAGGCTCAAAAGCGTCCGAAACATCAGCACCGAGCAAAAGCATCAATGAAGTGGCAAAAGAGGTCATCAACGGAAAGTGGGGAAATGGTAGCGACAGAACGAACCGCCTCACAGCAGCAGGATATGACGCAAAGACAGTTCAGAACGAAGTTAATAGAATTTTGAGATAGTAGGAGGAACAATCATGTTATACTATTTAGGCAAAGGAACAGAGTTCAAGAAAGAGGACTGCAAAGAGTACAAGAAACTTGATGCAGCACTCAAGGCAGCAGCAAAGGACGAGAACCTCGTCGTTTGGGATGAAACCGGAAAGGTCATCGGTTCACTCACGGATGACGTTCCGGAGGGGGCGTTGCAGACGAATCCGGACGGCAGTGTCAACACATACGATGCAGACGGGAACAAGACCGGAACAGTAGACGCAGAGACAATCAAGGAAATGACAACGGTAAATGATGATGTGAGCGAACTTGCAACCGGAGACAATGAGCAGGAAACACAGCAGGAGAACGCAGAGGACGACGAGAACGCCTCAAACGAGGACAAGGCGACAAATCCACCGACCGAACAGGAAAACGGCGAAAATGGAGCAAATACGGAGGCAGACGAGGCAACAGAGGACGAGCAGGAGGACAAGGTCATCATCCCGCAGGGCAAAATGAGAGTGACTGTCGTTTGCGATGGTTCACTCAACATCAGACGTTCAGCAGCGTGGGGCAATGATAACATCTGCGGTCGTGCTATCAGAGGACAGTCATATTATGTAAAAGAGATTCATGTTGTGAACGGAAAGAAGATGGTCAGAACAATCGGCGACCTTTATCTCTCCGGAGAATCGGAGCATGTACAATTCGAGCAGTTATGATATAATAAAACAACGGGAAACAAGACGGGGTTTTATGTGTAAAACACAGGTAACGAACAAATGCTTGAAAAATGCCCGAAAATAGGCGTTCGGAGTTATGCAAGCGATAATCGACTGCTCAGACTATATCAAAATGGTTCAAAAACCCCGGAAAATCAAGGTTTTCCGGGGTTTTCTTATACCTAAACGGGCTGATATAGTTTGACCAAATTTAGCAAAACGAGAGCCGTTTTCACCCAATTTTTAGTGGTCCGCAAGTGGTTAACCGGCCAAAAAGAGGGCAAAAAGAGGGTCAAGTGGTGCCCAAAGTGGTTAACCGAGAGCCGATTTTGTGGGTGTTTTGGGGGCTACTTTTCAGCCATCTTTCCCCTCGTTTTTGGCTGTGGCAGTTTGGCATAGTTTGACCTAATTTGAATAATTGAATATGAATTTGATACAGCACTCAGTGTAAAATGACTGGGTGCTTTTTTCATTTCAGGAACTCATATTCCGGCCATAGAAAGAGCCGTCACTTCACTTTTTATTTTGGAGTGGCGGCTTTTTCTATTTCCAGAAGCAACAGCAACAATCAGAAATGAGGTGAAGTCAATGAACACGCAAATCATCGCCATCGCCAACCAGAAGGGCGGCGTTGGCAAAACCACCACCTGTGCCAATCTTGGAATCGGTTTGGTTTTGGCTTCCTCGGCTGAATTGGTAAATGCTTCTACCATCTGCTTTCTCCAGGTATTTCCAAAGTATGAATTTGAAAGGCCGATTACATAATCTCCTTTTTTGACCACGGCATCTCCATCCGACTTGGACTCACTGCTTTTTGCCTCGCTTTTGCCGCCATCTTCTGCCTTCTTTTCTCCGCATCCTGCTGCCATGCATGCTACAAGCGTCAGGCACAGTAGAATACTCACGATTTTTTTCTTCATTTTTCTCCTCCTTGAAACAGTCCTTTTCTACTTTGTTCTCTATTGTATATAATTAAACATTTGATGTTTAATGTATATCACATTTTGTATAATCTGTCAATACTTTTCATTTTTCGAGACAAATAATTAGCATTTTTCATATATTTTCGAATTATAAGCAAAATATTGTCATATTTTCAATATAATATTATAATAAATCATTTGACGTTTTATTTTTGTTTATGGTAGATTAATACATAT
>OGZE01000545.1_pt1 | contig 28238 bp, 25 predicted proteins | sample 1576731 | NCBI WGS metagenome assembly OGZE01 (sample SAMEA3541503, study PRJEB24748) | human gut metagenome | biome: human gut; feature: human-associated habitat; material: faeces | place: China | collected 2012 | reverse complement strand
TTTCTTGGCTAACCAAATGATGCGCATTGAAAGTAATATATTCAGGTACCCCGCCAGCCCGCAGACGGCCTGCACCCCGGCGGCACGGAGCAGCCTGAGCGCTTCGGCGTTTTCGGAGCCGTCCCGCGTGGCGGCAATGGCTTGCGTGAGCCGTCCGGGTTCGCTGTCGTCGGCGGGAAGTTCGGGCGGGCGCTTATCCGTGCCGAGCAGCGCCTGCATGGTCAGGAAGGGCATGTTCATGGGCGGGCTCCTTCTCGCCACAGCGGGGAACCGGACGTTCCGGGCTCCCACGCGCTTAGGGGCTGAAACCGGGCTCCGTCCCATTCGCCCCAGACGCTCAGGGGGCGTCCGCCGCCTTGCGTGAGCAATTCCCAGCCGTCGTTGTCGGTTATGGAGAGCGGGAGGCGGTCGCCTGCATCCGTCTGCAGGAACCACGAATCATCGGAGCGGCAAGGGACGCCGTCGCTGACCATGAGGGGCAGGGGCCATTGCCACGGCTGTGCGGCGATGGCTTTGGCCATGCCTTCCAGCGCTTCGCGGAGGGAAACCGTAGGGATGGGAGCCGTTTTGGCCCGGACGGGATCGCCCGTGGCGATGGCCCGCAGGGGAACCGCGCCTGGATAGAAGGCCAGCGTCATATCCGTAAGGCTGCCGACGACGAAGCTTTGCTCGAAGTGCTTGCCTCCGTGCGAGAAATCCAGCAGCAGGGCCGTGCGCCCGCTGTTCTGCCCGCGCAGCCAGACGCGCCGCCGCCAGAGCCTGTTTTCTTCGGCATAGCCCACGCCGAGCACCAACCAGAGATCGCTCAGGCGTTCCCCGGTGGCGAGCACTTCGTCCTTATCCGGGGACAGGCCGAGGGCGGCACGGACATCCGCCTGTTCCTCCGGGGACAGTGCGTCAAGGTGGCGGAAGGCGTCGATGAGGAGCTGCAGCTGCCCAAACTGGGCCAGCACCACGCCGGGCCAGTCCTCCCCGGAGGACGTGACGCCTTGCAGGTTCCGCAACCGCGCGGCGATGCCGGGAAGCTGCGCGTCGACCATGCGCGCGGCGGCTTCCTCCTGCCAGGCGGGAGTCCCGGAGAGCTGCCCGAGGCCGTGGCGTATGAGGTCGCACATCCAGCGCTCCAGATCGTCCAGGCCGGCAGCCATGCGTTTGAGGCGGGACGCCTCGCGCTTGGCTGCGGCGGCGGGATCGGCGGGCTGGCCCTTGTTTTCCTGCTTTTGCTCCTGACGCGCAGCGCGTTTTTCGCGTGCGTCAAGCCATTCCTTTACCCAATCGGGCGCTTCGCCCTGCGTAAAGGCGGCCTCTTGCTGGACGCGGAGCAGGAGCAGGGCCAGGGAATGCTTGCAGGGAAATTTCCGGCTCGGGCAGGTGCACTTGAAGACCGGCCCGGACAGGTCGGCTTCGACTTGGTAGGGTTTGGATCCGCTGCCTTTGCATTCGCCCCATACGGCGTTTTCGTTGAAGCCGAGCGTCGGCCACTGGCCGGGTTTGAGCAGAGCTTGCGCCGCCTTGACGGAGGAGGCGTCCGGGGCGAGGGCCAGTACAGATTCGGAGGTGAGTTCCATCGTCTGTCCTGTTGTCGGCGGCCATGCGGCCGCTTCTTAAAGGATCGAAAGAAGGGGGGACGGCGGGACGGGTCCGGCGGAACCCCTTTGCCCTTACGCGGCAGGCCCTGTTCCGGGGCAAGGCCGGCAAGTCAGGCGTTCCTGCGGGAACACCCCACGGTGTTAGAAGCGTTCTGCCATAATGAAGGCTTTCCGGCAACCCGTAACCCTTTTCAGGGCGCTGTCCGCAAAAAGAGCCCTTTCCTCAAGAGGATGGGAAAAAGGCTCTTTTGTTGGGAAGGCCGCCGTTTGGAAGAGGGAACAACACCGTCGTTCCAACGGGGCGTTTCCCTTTACGGGGAAAGCGGGACGGTTCAGTTCCGCCGCAGGAACCGCGCCAGCACAGCGGTCATGAGCCCGAACACGGCAATGAGGGCAAAGGAATGGCGCAGGCTCGACGCGTGGGCGATGAAGCCGATGACCGGCGGGCAGAGCAGGAAGCCGAGGAACCCGATGGTTGAAACCACGGCCAGCGCCACGCTCGGATGCATGATTTGGGATTTCCCGGCCATGCTGTAGCAGACCGGCACCACCGAAGCCGTGCCGAAGCCCACCAGCGCGAGGCCGAACGTCGCCGTGGCCACATGGGGCAGGAGAACGGAGATCAGCAGCCCGGCGGCGATGAGCGCGCCGCTGGCTTGCAGGATACGGATGACCCCGAACCTGGTTACAAGCCCGTCCGCCATGAACCTGCCGCAGACCATCGTGCACATGTATGCGATATAGCCGAGGCGGATCAGTTCCGGCGACGGCTTGATGATCGCTTCGTAGTATACGGCGCTCCAGTCGTACATGGTCCCTTCGCTCGCCATGCAGCCGAAAGCGATCAGCCCGAGCAGGACGACATAGGGATCGATTTTCCCCTTGGGGCGTTTGTGTCCGGGCGCCGTATCGCGTGCCCTGTCGCGCGGCAGGGTTAACCGGAACATGATCGCCACGATGCCCATGCAGATGGCGAAGATGAAACTGAAGTGCACGCGGGTACTGACGGAGAACGCCGCGAACAGCGCGCCGACGATCCCTCCGACGAACCCGGCGAGGCTCCACAGGCCGTGGAAGGCGGCCATGATGCTGCGGCGGTAGAGGCGTTCGACGCCGACGGCCTGTGTGTTCACCGAGATGTTGTGCAGGTTGGCCGCGACGCCGAAGAATACCAGCATGGCGAAAAGCTGCCACGTTTCGCTGATGAAGCCGAGGGCCATGAGGGTCCCCGAATAGAGCAGGGCCGCGAGGAGCAGCATCCTATGGCTTCCGAAGCGGCTGACCAGATAGCCGGACAGGGCCATCGCCGACATCTGCCCCACGGGGATGGCGAACAGGACACCGCCGAGCTGCGCCTCGTTGAGAGCGAGGGCCTGCTTGATGTCGGGGATACGGCTGGCCCAGCTGGCGAAGACCAGCCCTTGCAGGAAAAAGAAGCTTGCCACGGCGAGCCGGTAAAAACTCTTGGGGGACTGAAATAATGGAATGAATGGCATGGGCGTTTCCTTTTGAGGGGGGACTTCCTACCCCAAAGGGGGGCGCTCGTCCAGCTTCCTTTTGGTGCCGCAAAGGGGCAAAGCCCCGAGGAGGCATCCGGGGTTGGGCAAGAGCCCCGGCGGATACCTGAAGCATGGGGCTGTACAAGGCGGCGCTCCAAAACGGCCGGGAATATGGAGGGAATGGATCAGGAGTGTATTGTGAAAGCGGGAAGGGAGAAGAAGGCGTTACGCAAGGAGGCAACGCCGGAGTGATGCACGATATGCGCCCGCAGAGAGAAAGCGGCGTCTTCCTCTCGATCGGAGATTTCTCATGAGCAACAAAAGATGCCTCAAAGAAAGGACTATCGGGTTTCCCTTCTTTTCTATATGATGCCGCAAGACGGCACATGAAAAACGGGAGAAAGCCTTCCAGGCTGGCCTTGATAGGCTCTGTTTCCGCTTGCGGCGTTTCGTCTGATTGCGGGAGAAGCCCCGGGATGCCGCATGAATATCACGCAGGGGCACGCTCTGACGGTGTGTTTTTCAAGTCCAGTTTGTCATTCTAGAGAGAACGCACATGATCCAGACCGACCCTATTGCCTTTTCCCCTTCAATTCCTCTCGATTCCACTGAAAAACTTTGGGAATGGCATATCCCTTCGGATCGGCTTTTCTTCAGCAAGGGAACCAGGTTGGCCTTTGGCTTGTCCGATGGGGAAAGCCCCGCCACAATGGCGGCGTTTTTTGAACATATCCCGGAAGGTTGCCTGCAGTCGCTTTGCGAGCTGCGTGAAGGCGTTATCGGCGGGGACAGGGGCTTTCTGGAGACGGCGTATCCGGTCGAGAACTTTTTTGTCCGAGAACGGCTGTTTGTATTGGAAAGGGACGCCGAAGGCCGGGCGATCCGCATCGCCGGGCAATTTGAGATCGCTCCCGGCACGATGGCCTATCTGCCTCCGGTGAGCACCGTGTCCAAAGGGCAGGCGCAGATCTGTTTCTGGAACTGTTCGCTGGAAAAGAGGACGCTGTGGGTCGATGCCAACGGCTCCCGCCTGCTCGGGTATGCCGAGGCCATACCGCGTGTGTTCAACCTTGATGAATGGAAAGAGCGTCTCCACCCCGAAGAAGGCACCGATTGCCGCTATCAGCTCATCATCGAACAGCCGTTGTTCGGAGACGAGCTTACGGATGATCTGCGGGTCCGCAAGGAAGACGGCTCGTATGTCAAAATATGGGTGCGGGGCTCCATCCTGAGCCGTGATGCGGATGGTCACGCCGTCAGCATGTCGGGCACCTGGCAGCCTTTTGGGTTTGTTGAGGAACGCCACGAACAACGGACGCCGGAAAACGGCAGCCTGCTTTCCGCGCTCAATGCAGCCGGGGACGGCCTGTGGGACTGGAACCCCATTACGGACGAAGTGTATTACAGTCCGCGCTGGCTTTCCATGCTCGGGTACACGGCGGAACAGTTCCCCGGGCGCCTCGAAACGTGGAAAGAGAAGATCCATCCGGACGATCTCAAAAAAATCGTGGAACCGCAGCGTAAGCTGGCGGATTCCCCGAAATACGGCGACACGTTCGAGTGTACGTACCGCTTGAAGCGCCTGGACGGGAGCTATGCCTGGATCCTCGGGCGGGGTTACGTGACGCACCGCGACGCAAAGGGGCGGGCCACCCGCATCGTCGGCTTGCACACCAACATCACGGCTTCCCAGGCGGACAGGGATTATTTCGAAAAGCTCGCCCAGAACGATGCGCTGACGGGCCTGCACAGCCGGACCTACTTTGATATCAAGCTGGCGAACATCGAGAACAAAGGGATCCGCCCGTTGTGCGTGATCTCCTGTGACGTCAACGGATTGAAGCTGGCGAACGATTACATGGGGCATCTTGTCGGAGACAAGTTGCTCCAGACCGTGGCGGCCTTGTGCAAGGAAAGCGTGCGCACATCGGATTGCGTGGCCCGGATGGGCGGGGACGAGATCGTTATCCTGCTACCCACATGCCCACGTGAGGCTGGCGAGGAGATCCTTGCCAAGCTGCGGCGGAACTTTGATCGGCACAACGCCTGTTCCGATCAGATGCCCGCGCTGGTTTCTTTTGGGCTGGCTTGTGCCGAATCCGCCGATATCCCAGCCTCCGCGATCCTCGTGGAAGCCGATCGGGAAATGCTCAAGGAAAAACGTTCCCACCGGAAAGCGGCCCATGAGCGGATCAAACAGTGGATCGAGCAAAACATGGACGTCGTCGTCTCGATTGAAGACGACAGGTATTAGGCCTACCCCATTTTGAAAGGCCTTGACGCCGAACGCATATTCAGTGCGCCGCAACACAGCGCGGATTGGGCAAAAATGGTATTTCCGGCAAGATGGCCCTTTGAAAGGCGCAACACTTCAAAGGCAATCTGCCCCAAGACGGAGGCATCCTTTTGGATGCCTTTTTTATGTCCGATGGGGCGACCTTTTTGGGGTTCGCCTTTTTCATGAACGGCACTCACGGCGAGATGACGCGCTTTTCTGGTAACGCCATTCCCATGCGGGGAGGAAATGCCCCGGCCAAATGGAAGGGACCGAGGAGGCTGCGCCGTTTTTTCTTTTCTGCACTGATCTCTTTTTAAAGCACGAGTCGCGTAACATAACGGATATTTCGTTTTTTATGATGGTTTTTGTTTTTTATGACGCGTTGTATTTCATATTTTATTCTTGTTTCTCTGTTTTGAATGTGTTTATACAGGTATATGTAGTTTTATTTCGCTGTAAAAACATCTTGAATAGGTTTATGATACGTGTCACATTAAATGAAGCCTATAAAATATTATATTAAATATTTTAGTGTAAAACGTTAAGGCTCATGTGCCATCGAAATGTATGCTGGAAAGGATCTCCATTCTGCAGTGAGGGTTTCCTGATATTGTATTACGGCATTTCTGTATTGAGATTCGCTAGAAAAGATTGCAGAAATATCTCTTGAGCCGATAACCCAGTTTTCTATTATCATTTTTGATCCGTTATACGATCTATAATGATCCTGAAGGTAGAGAAATATGGAATGGAACTGGATACTCGAAGAATATGACGATATGGTTTATGTCAGCGATCTGAACAATTATGAATTGCTGTATGTGAACCAAGCAGGTCTTGATATGTTCCATCTTTCTCGGGAAGAACTCTTTTCTGGAAAAAAGTACCTTTGCTATGAGATATTCCACGGAAGAAATACGCCTTGTCCTTTTTGTACCAACAAATACCTGAAAGATTCAGGATTTTATGAGTGGGAGCATTATAACGAACAGCTGGGGAAAACGTATCTCCTGAAAGATCGGAAGGTACTGTGGGACGGGCGGGAATCCAGAATCGAGTTCGTTTTTGATGTCTCCAAGTACAAGAACAAACTGGACAAGCAGGGAAAACAGCAGGCGGCGATGCTGCGGAGCCTTCCGGGAGGCATCGCCCGGCTCGACGCGCGCGATGAACGCACAATCCTGTGGTATGGTTCGGAATTCCTGTCGATCATCGGCTACACGGAAGAGCAGTTTAAAGAAGAGCTGCAGAGCCAGTGCCTGTATGTTTATCCGGAGGATATGGAGCAGGCCGAGGCGGCGATGCACGAGGCGAAGGAAACGGGGCGGAGCAGCATCATGCAGGGTCGGATCGTGACCCGGTCTGGAAAAATCCGTCACTTGACCATCACGTTCAGCTATATGGACGGGAAGGACAGCGAGGATGGGATACCGTCCTACTACAGCCTGGGCATTGACGTGACGGAAACGGTCGAGCGGCAGCGGCTCCAGCAACAGGCGCTGGAAGACGCCTGTCGGGTGGCGAAGCACGCCAACCAGGGAAAGACGGAGTTTCTTTCCCGGATGTCCCATGACATCCGGACCCCCATGAACGCCATTGTGGGGATGACGGCGATTGCGGGCGCCCATATTGAGGATACCCAGAAAGTGAGGGACTGCCTCAAGAAGATCAATACGTCCAGCAAACATCTGCTCAATCTGATCAACGAAGTTTTGGATATGTCCAAAATCGAGAGCGGACGCTTGGATGTGCGGGCGAACGATTTCAGCCTTTCCAATCTGGTGCAGAACGTGTTCGACGTGTGCAGGCCGATGATCATTGAAAAGGGGCATCACCTGACCATGAACATCAGCAAGGTGAGGCACGAGGGCCTGTATGGGGATGAGAGCCGCCTCCAGCAGGTTTTGGTGAACATCTTGTCGAACGCCGTGAAGTATACCCCGGCGGGCGGGCGTCTGCATTTCAGCATTGAGGAAAAGCCAACCCATGCCGAAGGGGCCAGTGTCTTCTACTTTACGTTTGAAGACGACGGGATCGGCATGTCCGAGGAGTTCGTCGGGCGCATCTTCGAACCGTTTTCCCGGGCCGAGGATTCCCGGATCAGCAAAATCCAGGGAACGGGCCTTGGCATGGCGATCAGCCAGAACATCATCCATATGATGAACGGCGAGATCACCGTGGACAGCACGCTGGGAAAAGGGAGCCGGTTTACGGTGAGCGTTGCGCTGAAATTCCGGGATGCCGAAGACGGGGAACCCCCTGTTTTGACCGATCTTCCCGTGCTTGTGGTGGATGACGAACGGGATGTCTGCGAATACGCGAGCCTGTTGCTCAAGGAAGTGGGGATGCGGGCTTTTTGGGTCTTGAGCGGGCAAGAAGCCGTCGCCGAGATTGTGCGCGCCCATGAGGAAAGGGACGACTACTTCGCGGTCATCCTGGACTGGAAAATGCCGGATATGGACGGGCTCGATACGGCCCGGGAAATCCGCCGCAGGGTCGGGCCGGATCTCCCCATCATCATGCTGTCGGGCTATGACTGTTCGGATGTGGGGGCGGATTTCCTCGCCGCGGGCGTGGACGTCTTCATCATGAAGCCGCTTTTCAAATCCAACATGGTGCACCTGTTGCGAAATTTTGCGGAGGATCGGGGATGTGGACACGCCTCGGCTGTGCCCAGGCCCGAAGGTCAACGCTTGGACGGATTGCATGTCTTGCTTGTAGAAGACAATGAAATCAATCAAGAAATAGCTAAAGAACTCCTCCTGATGGAAGGGGCGTCCGTTGACGTCGCCGACAACGGGGAACAAGCGCTCAACATCTTTGCTCGGTCGGAGGAAGGGTATTATCAGCTTGTCCTGATGGATATCCAGATGCCCGTCATGGACGGATACACGGCGACTGCCGCGCTCCGTTCCTTGCACAGGGATGATGCGAAGACTGCCATCATTCTGGCGATGACCGCCAACGTGTTCTCGGACGACGTCATCAAGGCCGAGGCATCGGGAATGAACGGGCATATTTCGAAGCCGTTCGACCCGGACAAGCTGTACGCCATGATCGCGGCGTCCTGCCATAAGAAAAGGGGATGACGGCCCGGCGGGTTGAATGCCTTCTTGTGCGAAGGGTGATGGGGTTTCCTTCTGCAAGGAAAAATGAGGTGTGGGGAAGGGAATTGAGAAGGGACAAAAGGCTGGCTGTCCCTTTTATATTGATGCAGCGCTGTCCCTATGAGGGGAGCAGATCCTCCTGTCGGAGTGGGTGGGCAAATGAAGCTTTCGCCGCATGATTCCTCGCTGGATGCTCTCAAGTTCGTTGTGGATATGGCCGATGTCCCGATGGTGATCACGGACGAGGACGGGCGTTTCGTGTTTGCGAACGGGCACACGCTGGATATTGTAGGGAAAGCCGAAGATGCCTGCATAGGTAAACCACTCGCGTCCCTCCTATCCGTTTCCCGGCGCCCACGGTTCAACAGGAGCGGCAAGGCCCCTGTGCTGTTCACGCGGGAAGGGCGTTTTTATGAAGTCGATGGGATCAGCCGGTTTCATACCAAATCGGGTATGCTCGAGTTGTCCCGGATTCATGACGTGACGTCCACGTACCGGGACAAGGAAATGCTCGAATTTCTGAAAAGCAACGCGCCCATAGGTATTTTCCAGTTCGTCATGGACGAGCACTTCTCGTTTTTTTACGTTTCGGAAGGGTTTTGCGCGATGCACGGGTATCCGCAGGACCAGATGAAAACGGCTCCGGATATCAGGGGGAGCGAGCTTATTCACCCCGACCACCTCCAACGCTTTAACGACTTGATCAGGACGGCCTATGAAGACGGAAAGTCCTCCGTCGGCTTCGAGATGAAAGTCATCAGGCGGGACGGCAAGGTCCGCTGGCTCCTCACGCAGTGTTCGTTTGTCAAAACGGCGGACGGGACCATCGTGTACGGCTACGTCTCGGACTGCACCGACCTGAAAAACATGGAGGAAAAGACCAAAAACGTCCAGGATGTTTGCAGGTTCACGGTCAACCACGACTACGAATGGATCTTGTTGGTAGACATCCCAGCGGACAGGTACGAGTACTTTTTTTCGGGTCGGAACAGCATGATCGGAAGCGGGATGCAGGGCGTTTTCAGCGAGCTGGTGAGGCTCCGGAGCGAAACGGTTGTCCATCCTGATGATGTGGAGGCTTACCGGGCCTTTTTCAAACCGGAACGCCTTGCCTGGGAAAACGGCACGCCGGGGCTGTCCCATGAGCTCAAGTATCGTGTGCTCATGGGCAACGGGCAAGCCCGGTGGCATTGCTTACGGGCGTATCTTTTTGACCCCGTAAGGCGGATGCTCCTCTTTTGCGCCAAAGACGTTGAGGAAGAGGAGCGCCAGAAGGCTACGTTGCGTATGGCGCTCGTTGCCGCCGAACAGGCCAACCATGCCAAAAGCGAGTTCCTTTCCCGGATGTCGCACGACATCAGAACGCCGATGAACGCGATCATCGGCATGGCGGCCATTGCGGGCATGAACGTGGGCAACCCCGAACGGCTCAGCGAGTGCCTGAACAATATCGCCTTGTCGTCCCGTTTCCTGCTGTCGCTCATCAATGACGTCTTGGACGTCGCCAAGATCGAAAGCGGCAAGATGAGCTTGGCTTCCGAACCGTTTGATTTTGATGAACTCGTCAGCTCCGTCAGCTCGTTCACATACGGCAGCGCGGTGGCGAAGGGCATAATATTCAACCTGTTTGCCTCTCCGCTCCTTGAGAAGATCTATGTCGGCGATCCCCTGCGCATCAAGCAAGTCTTGATGAACTTGCTGTCCAACGCCCTGAAGTTTGCGCCCGAAAAGGGCAGGATCGAATTCAACATCACGCCAGTCCAAAAAGTCGGGCATCGGGAACTCGTACGGTTCGTCATTTCCGATAATGGGATCGGCATGAGCAAGAGCTTTCAGGAAAGGATGTTCCAGCCGTTCGAGCAGGAGATGACGGATCAGCGGGGCCTTTCGGGATCAGGGCTTGGCTTGGCTATTGTCAGGAGCTTCGTCCAGCTGATGGACGGGACCATTCGTGTGGAGAGCGAGCAAGGAAAGGGGGCGTCTTTTTCCGTGGACATACCGCTCGGGCTGTTCGAGGGGGCGCTGTACGGATGGGATAAGGACGCCCTGGAACAATCCGAGAGCGTGCGAGTGCTGGTCATAGGCGATGACAGGGCTGCCTGTGAGCATACGGCGGTACTGCTGCGCCGTATGGCGGTTGAAGCGTCCTTCGTGCTTTCCGGCGAAGAGGGCGTCGTCTGTGTGCGGCAAGCCAGGGAGAGGCGGCGGGATTACGGCATGATCCTGATCGATTGGGAAACGCCGGGCATGGACGATATGGAAACGGTCCGGCATATCAGGGAAATCGTTGGAAAGGCCACGACCCCCATCACCATGTCGGCCTGTGATTGGAGGGAGATGGAAGCCCCTGCCCGTACCGCTGGCGTGGATTATTTTATCAACAAGCCCGTATTGCGGGAGCATCTGCGTGATATGCTCTTGGTGGTGACCCATCATAGGCACGCCTTTGATGTTCCGGCCATGCCGGAGGAAGTCCGTTTTAACCATGAAAAGATCCTGATTGCCGAAGATAACGATCTGAATGCCGAGATCCTCAAAACGCTTCTGGAGTCAAGGAATCTCTCCGTCGTCTGGGCCGAGAACGGCAAGGTTGCGGTGGGGCTCTTTGCGGAATCCGAACCGGGGGAATACGCCGCTATCCTGATGGATGTCCGTATGCCGGTTATGGACGGCCTTGAAGCCACACGGCACATACGCGGCATGACAAGGGAAGACGCGCGGCGTATTCCGATTTTCGCACTGTCCGCGAACGCCTTTGCAGACGACATCCAGCGATCCCTGCAGTGCGGCATGAACACGCATTTTAACAAACCTGTGGATATGGATTCCATTTGCGCGGCACTGCACTACTGGCTGGAATATGATAAAGGAAACCGGCCGTGATGTGGCGGTATTGCTCCGTCAATGCCTGCGGCATCCGGAATGGGATTGAAAAAAGAGTTGTGCAATGAGGCCGCAACTCTTTTTTATTTATGGAGATAGAGAGCAGCGGAAGAGAAGGAGCTAGGGGCAGGACTCATTCAGAGCCCGTGCTTCGTCACGCCTTTTTCTGGCTTCAGCAAGGCTGACTTCTGGGTACTTGCCAAGGGCAAGCGGTTTCTGTTTGCCGTCAAAACGGTAGAAGAGCCTCCAGAGCTTTCCCCCGGCAGGTGAGACATGGATGTACAGCCCGTCACAGTCCGAGAGCTTTTGAATCTTGCCGGAGGGCTTCAACGCTCTGAGCTTGGTATCCGTTTTTGCGGCTTTTGCTGGTATGGAAAGATGCCAGCGAGAATACCAGCAAAAAGGGCGGATGTACACGACTCCAGCGAACGCCTATGAACATGCAAACAGCATAAAAGTAAAGCCCGCCAAGGCTTTGTGAACCTTAACGGGCTTTACCAAACTTCGATGTGGTGCGAGGGCGGGAACCAAAGTTTTATATAACCTACTGAATACAATACTATTACTAGAACACATTTAAAAAATACCGTCAAAAATACCGACAAATTTCATCGGTAGGGGTGATCGGGTACTCTTCCAGTTTGCACCATACGCACCTCATGCAATGACGGCAAGCCACCCCGTCAGTGATGGAAGACTCTTTCTGGTGCGGCGGCTTCACCACTGCCCACGGCAAGAGGGGGACATTCCACGGAAGGCTCTGCCGCACCTGTCCCGGACAGCGCAAACCCTGCCCCTGCAAGGCTTCGGAATGATTTAGAGTGTGGATACTATCCCCCGTCTTGCCTGTATCGCCACGCCACACCATGCTTCAAGGATGCCCCCCACGCATCCGCCGCACCTATTCGGCAAGGCGCAAAAATCCATCCGTTCATACTTGTTATTTCAGTGTGTTACTGAGATACTTACACACATGAGATATAGACCTCTTCCCCATATGCCCGGCGGTGAATACATCCTTCGCCGCGATTACTCGACCATCCCGTCACCCCTCATCCTGTGTCGTGTGCTGGCCCGTTGCCACCACGTTAGGGACGAACTCGACAACATCCGCCGCCAAGCCCTTGCCGAGCGCTGGCATCCCCTCATACAGGGGCTTGCCGAATGTTCCGTCAGCAAGAACGTCGTCTGCTCCCTCGACCTTGCCGGACTCACAGGCCGCCGCCACCAGAGCGTGACCAGAGCTATTGAACGGCGTATGAAGCAACGCAGCTATTTTCTGCCCGCTAAGAGCCGCTACGTTGCCCCTACAGGCTTGCGCTCCGGCATGTACATCATGAAGCCGGAAGACGCCTTTCACGTTCTGGACTTCATGAAAGGGGACACCGCCGAGTACGCCTACTCCGAATTGCAGGACGCGCTTGTGAGCTGCGGCGTGCTCTGGTTCAAGCCCGACCCGTGGACACCCGGCAAGCAATGGCCTCAGTATGACTTCATGGCGTTCCGCTGGCCTCAATGGGCGGTGGGTTATCTGGATAGCGGGGTACAGGGAAGTGTGTAGGCTGTGACGTATGTTAAGGAGCCATCAGGCATGACCATCATCAAAGGTTGGCGGGCGATTGCCCAGACGTTCGGCGTAACGCAGGCCGTCGCCCACGGCTGGCGCGAACAGGGCGCGCCCATCCTCCTGCTTCCCGGCGGCAAGAAAGAGACGGTGCCCGCCGCCAACGTCCCTGAGTTGTGGGTGTGGTTGTCCGGTCGGTATGGCCCCGCCGCCTCTTCCCCGGCCCTGCCGCCACTTCCCCCGGCAAAGGAGGAAGCCCACCCCTTGCCGGATACATACCCCGCCGCATCGGAACCGCCTGTACCTGCCCACCAGTCCACCGTCACGCCGCCCCAGACGTGCCCCAACTGTGGAACCACGGGCATGGTGCGGCGATACCGTGACCGCTGGCGTTGCGAGTGGTGCCGCACCATCATTTCAGGTTCGGGCTGACGGCAAGCGTTCCGGTTCGGAAGGTTCGCGGGCACTCCGAACTTTGTCCCTTCTCCATAACTACCTTCCCATGACGACTGGCTTTCTTCTTCAAGGCGTCCAAACTTTGGTTGTGACCGCCCACAACTTTTGCATGGAATACGGCATAGCCAGTTGGAAATATTGGCGCTTGCCTTGCCATACTCACAACTTTGTCTTTTTTTCACTATGGCGATTGCAGGCAGGTGGCAACTTTTGGTGCCTTGCCTCGCCATCGTCCTCATTGCGTCGGTTTTTCTGTCGGCCCACCCGCAGCGTTCACCGCCGCACCAAACGCAACAGGAGGCCTTGCGTTTGTAGTTCAGCCTACGGCAACATACTGATTACGCTTCCTTTCGCTCCAGTTCGGTGTTGCGTTTGCCCCGAATCAGGGACGAAAGAAAGGCCGCCCGCCCCGCATGGGGAAGACGGCTTTTTTTGTCGGTCAATGGCGTTGACTTTGGTGTTGACCTACGCCGCGTCGTCTCCTTGCGCCTTGGCTATGGCCCGCCACCGCTTTCGGGCTGATTCGAGGTACTGGCGCAGGAATCCCCACGTCATGTACTCCGCCGCCCCACGGGTTCCGGCAAACAGGAAGGGCATCCGATACCGCGCCGTGAACGCCAGCACGCTCTGGCAGGCCGCGTGCGGCTTCAACTGGCTGCGGTACTCGCCACGGGCCAGCATCAGCCAGTCGGCCTCCACCACCACGGCGAAGGCATCCAGCGCCGCCCCGCGCATCAGCTCACGCTCGAACCGTTCCCGCTCCCGTCCCAGACAGGCCACCAAGTCGGGAAGGCTCTTGCGCTCCACCGCCACCTTGTCCTCAAGCCCGGCAAGGGAGTAGTCGCCCACGGTCAGCGCGCCTTGCTTCGTCTTCGCTCCGTACCGTTCATGGGTGAAGGGGAACGGGCACTGCTCCCGGCTGTCCACCACAATCAACATGCCGCCCTCCTTCCCGTCCGCAGGGCACGAATCACACGTTCCCGGCGCGGTTCGCCGTTCGGCCCGGCATGGGCAAACCAACGTTCCAGTCCGGCCCGGTTTTCGGCGTCCAGCGCGTCCAGACCGTCAATCACCAGTTCCCCGGACTCAAGGCGCGGCACTACTCCCCAACCCAGCAGTGCGGCTATGTTGGTATCGAGAGACGCCAGACGGTAGAGGGTGTCGGGAATATCGACATCCTTTGGGGTGGGATCAGGGTGCGGCGCGGCCCTTGGTTCGTCTTTGGTTCGATTCGCACAACAGGGGGCAGGTGTAGAGGTTTCCGGCATGATGGAAGGGGAAGCCGCCATATCTTCCCCGGCCCGTTCCTGCATGGAGAAGGCGGAACCATCCTCACGGGCTCCACCCTCCGCCCGTCTGAAAAGGGATATGGGCATGGGCATCAGCTTTCCCCCCGCAGTTCCCGTATCTCGGCAATGAGTTCGAGGACCGTTTCCGGGCTGGCGGCTGTGCAGAACTCCCCGATGGCGTCGCCGGCCTCGTACCAGTGCTCACGCTCAGGACGCCGCACCCACAACTTAAGGACGTTCGCCCGGTGGGTCATGGGCGTGATGCGCCATTCCTTCATGTGTCCGCTTGCGGCGATGGCCTTGGCTTCGAGTATGGACAACAGATAGTCGGACATCATTCGTCACCCCCTGAAAAAATGACTTGGGTCATGGTCCCATGCACTGGCGACACTGGCGACAGTGGCGACAGCCCTTGACTATCAACGGTTTTCCCGTCGCCAGTTTCATTTTTCCAAAGTGGCGACACCGAAAAAGTGGCGACAGCAAAAACAGGATGTCGCCGGTAGTGTCGCCAGTGTCGCCAGTACGAAAAACAAGTGGCGACAGCCGAAAATCGTTGATACACGCGGCTTGTCGCCGGTGTCGCCAGTGTCGCCAGTCGTTCCGACATGCTTTTATTCATTTTCACCGTCCTCATCGGGCATGACCACGATGTAAGCGCGGACCTTTCCCAAGTCAGGTAAACGCCGTTCGCACTTCAAGCGTCCGACTTGCGAAAGACGCAGCCAGCCGGCTTCCGACAGGACGCGTGCGGCGCGCCGTTCAGAGTACCCTTTGACGACTTCGGACTTGAAGGACTCCGGCAACACGATCCATTCGGTTGTGCCGGTTTCGTCCTTCCGCCTGAACCCCACGCGGTTGATGCAGGTTGCGGCGGGGTTGTCCATGTCCTGAAAGCGTGACGCCCCATGCTGTTCGATGAACAGGCGCACGGCGGAGAGGATAGCCGCGTCCTCCCCGGCCCCTGTGCCGCCCCGAGCCGCCAGCCAGTCGTCAAAGCAGGAGCGCACGGCGGCCTCCACATCCATTTCGGAGGGAAGCACTCCGGCAAGCTGTGCAGCTCTTCCGGCATAGGCCACAAGGCAGAACCGCCGCGCCACGCGCCGCACCTGTTCCGTCGCATCCGGCGGGCAAAGCCTGTTCACTCCTGCGGCGAGGCTTTCCCCCACGCCGTCGGCAATGTCCTGCCTGTTGTCGGTCAGCCATTGCAGGAAGGCGCGCCCGGCGTGTCCGTAGTGCTGGCCCGCGAGTTCCTTGAGACGGTTGGACAAGGCCCCGGCGTCGGGGAGGCCGTGCCGTTCGGAAAGCATCCCCGCATCAGTCGGAATGCCCACGAAGCGGACTTCCTGCCCCGCACGCGCCTTGATGCCCTTCTCGGAGAGCTTTTCCGCGAAGCCGATTTCCCCGGACGACAGGAACAGCAGCCGCCATGTGTGGGACTTGCGGAGAGCCGAATCCTTGCCGGAGCGCGTCTTGCCCATGCCGTTCGCAATCAGGTAGCCGCACTCGGAAAGGACGTTGGCGGAAACCTGCCCCACCTCGTCAAGAATGAGCAGGTTGTCATTGTGCAGGACGCAGACGCTTTCGAGGCCGTTGTCCGTCGCCCGCCACGGCTTCACATGGGAAGGCCCGCCCCAGACGGACGCCGCCACCTGTAGGCACGTCGTCTTTCCGCAGGAGCTTCCCCCCTCGAACGAGAAGCCGCCGCCCTCCACATCGGCAAGGCGCAGGAGCGGCCCCGCGAACGCCGCGCACAGGGCGAAGGCAAGCCGCGAATTGCCCACGCACAGCCGCGCAAGCTCCGCCCATGCCTCCCTGTCTCCGGCAACGGTGTAGAGGCCCTCATGCCCCGAGCCTTGAAGCACAAGCGTTCCCTCGTCCGCGCCGTAGGCCGTATCCGGCATGACGTAGGCCGAACCGTGCCAGCCCACCCGCGCCGTGCAGGTCACGAATCTGGTTGTCTGCAACTCCTGAACGAACACGGCGAAGGCGTTGGCCTTGCCCCGGCGGATGGAATAGCCCTGATACGCCAGAGCCGCCGCCCAGTCGTTCCCCTGACGCTGCAATACGTCATCAGGGAGGGCGTAGCGGTGCTCCTTCCCGGCAGGGTCAAACCATTGCAGGAGCGTTCCCCAGTTGTCGGAACCCACGCTTTTCGTCCTGCCAAGAATGCGGAGCGGCGGGGCAATCCGCACGGGCTCGTAATCTTCCCCGCGCTTCTCCTTGCGGTACAGACCGGGGTCCTTGCCTCCAAAGCAGACATCATAACCAACGGGGTACTTCACGCCGGGGTCTTCGCGCCGCGCCTTCTCCACCGCTTGCCGGACGGCCTCAAGGCTCCGGCGCGTGTGCAGGTCGTTGAAGTCGGCCTTGCCCCCGTCAATGGCGGGGCATACCGCCAGCTTCCCGCCGATGGATGCGGCGGCCTTGGCTGCGGCCTCTTCCCCCGGGTTCCACGGCGTGCCGTCAGGCTTGCGCGTCTCCACGTCATTGTCGGCGCACAGGATGATTTCCCGGTCGGGGCATTGCTTCCGCGCCATGCGCGCCACGGCGAGCAGGTTTCCGGCATTGAAGGCCACCAGCACGGCGTAGCCCGTAGAGAGATGGAGGGACGCGCCCGTGGCGTAGCCCTCGGCAATCAGCAACGGCCCGTCTTTGGAGCCGTCCCTTGCCGGAATGGGGAAGTACCCGCCCGCCGTCCTGCCCCCGGACAGGAACCGCTTGGAACCGTCCCCGGCAATGAACTGGAGGGACTGAGGGATGCCCGCCGCATCCAGTACGGGAACCATCAGCCGCCCGTCCTGCGCCAGCCTCAGCCCGAAGGCGGGAACTTCCTTGCGTGCAAGGTACGGATGGGCATCCGTGGCGGCGTGTGCGGCCTCCCGGAGCCTCCCGGCAAGCTCGGCGGCCTTGGCCCAACGCCCGGCCTGTTCCTTGGCGGCGGCTTCCTTAGCTTCGGCAATGCGGGCTTTCAGGGCTTCACGCTCGGCGGCGGTCATGTCCTTGCCGGATACGCCGCACCATGAGCCTTCCTCGCCGGTGCGCCAGTTCTTCCACCAGAGGGAGGCCGGAGCGTCCAGAAACGCCTTGTACGCCCCGTCTGTGCCTCTGGGCTTGTCCAACACGCCGCAACGGTGCAGCAACCCATCCGCCTCAACGCACTCGACAGCAAGCCCCGCTTCCCGGAGCCTGTCCGCGAAGTGCTGGAAAACGTCACTCGTCACCATGTTCACCCCCGGCGTTGGGATTCCACAGGGTGCGCCATGTCTCTTCGTCCGTTGTCGCAATCAGGGGGAAGGCCAGCTCCCCACTGGCAATCGCCAGCTTGTCCTGCAAGAGGCTGAAACAGAGGGTCATACCGTAGTCGCAATTTTTGGAAGGTTCGCTTGCCCCCTCAATAATCCCTGTCACGGCATCCTTCAGGAAAGCCGCCAGAGCCTGCGCTTCTTCAAGGGCAGAGCAGGGATGAGTATGCCTCAGGCACTGCGGAACGGAACTGGGCTTCACTGTAACGGGCTTGGTGTTGCTCTGACTCATTACCGCACCTCCCACAGGTAGACGGCGGGCAAGGCCAACACAGCCCCGAGAACGGTGGTTGCGGCGGCACGGCAAAGGAAAGAATGGAGGGAGGAGACAAGCCGATACTGGAACCGAGTCCAGCGGGAGGAGAGAAGGAAGCGGAACATGGAACACCTCTGTTTGATTTGGGATGGGCGTGGGGACAAAAAGAGGGACAGAAACAACGCTCCCCGGCTAAAGTACCACCTTCGGGGCCTCACGGACACCCGAACGTCACACCTCTTCAAAGAGATGATGAGACGTTCCCTAGGCCATACCAAGCCGCCGGTCCTCACGGATACCGGACGTTGTTCTGTCCCCACGAAAAGGCGGAACAACGCTCCCCGGCTCAAACAAAGCCGCCTGAGTCTCACGAACTTCAGGACGTTGTTCCGCCAATATGTACCCACACCCAAAGGCCCAAGAGCCAGAGGTGCATTGGTGGCAGAAACAAAAGATACCGCTCTTTTCACTGTGTGGGGCACAGGGAAGGCGTCGGCTACGCCTTGTTTGATTAGGGGAAGGCCAGAAAACCACAGTCCCCGGCAAAAGTAAAGGCTACGCATGGCGGCCCCCTTCCGGCTTCATGAACTCGCACCCCGGCACGCCGTAGACGCCCACTCGGATACCGTGAAAGGAGCACACACGCCGCACCCGCCCGGACGCCAGCTTGACGGCCCGAAAGTACGGGCACGGGGCACAAAAGCCTTGCCCGGCAAGGGGATTGACGGTATTGTCTTCCCTGTCAGTGATACTTTTTTTGAGGCCCTTCCGATTGCGCCCGGAGGGGCTTTTTTGTTGCGTCATGGCCTACGCCTCCCCGCCAGCGTTTAGCCGCTCAATAAGACCGCGAATATCCGCAACACGGTAGCCACGGGCACGGGCACCCAACGCAATGGGCTTCGGAAACTTGCCGGACTTGACCCCGGCATACCATGCAGTCTTGCAGACAGGGACGAACCGCAGCACATCGGCCAGCCGCAGGAATCCGGTTTCGGGAAGAGTAGGAGCGGACGCGCCGCCTTGAACGGATACGGACATGAAAAAAGCTCCTTGTAGATGGTTGAATCTACGCGGAGCTTACAGCATGGGCATGGGTAGGACACAAGATAGGACAACCTAGGACATATGCACTTTTTTACCTAGGACACGGGGTTGGACATAGGGTAGGACAACCTTGGACAAATGGTTGGAGATGTGTCCTCAAGCCTTGCCGAGCAGTCGTTGGGCCAGCTTCATTTGTGTCGCCTGTGTTGCTTCCGGGTCTGTATGGAGAAGCGCGCCAATTTGCGAGAGACTACGCCCAGAAGAATCAAGGAACTCGGCAATCTCTTCGTTCGTCTTCCCTTCCTGCCTCATGCGAATGACGAGAGAACAGAGGCCATGCCCCTCATTATTTGATGGAAGAGCTTTTTTTTCCGAGAAATGGTGGCCCCCCTCAGTAAGTCTAATTACTTTCGCCTTGGTATGGAATGCTTTAGATATTTCTTTTCTGATATTGCATGTTATTGTATCTAAACAAGTTAATATGTTATCTTTTAAAAATACAATTTTACAGTAATCATTTGGTATAACAAAAATTTCTTTACTATAATCATATATAGCAAAAATTTCTTCTATTTCTGTACATCCTGAATCTTGTTTTCTATACTTATATATAGATATTTCGTTGTGCATATACATACCAAATATGGCTCTATATACATACTTCGGTCGTATTCCGTAAGGAAACTTGTCACGAAGAAGGCTAAATATGTGGGAAAAGAAAAAAACTTTATTACTTGGAATATTGATGATTGGCATTTTAGCTATCCGGGGTACATATTTGTTGCGGCGGTTATGCAGTCTGGAGTTTGGGGAGCCTCAAAGGAAGCGAGGGCAGGCCCCGGATAGCCTCCCAGCCAAGGCAAGCCAACCATACATGCCGGGGAATGGGCTTTTCCGCCGTCTTGTAATAGGCAATCATGCGGCGGCTCAAACCAAGCGCGGCGGCGGCTGTCGTCAGGCTCAGGGCATTGCGGCGCATCCAGTCTCCAAACATTTCATGGCTCACAAGTCCGGCCTGTTCTTTCGCCCATGCGTATACATTATCCGCGCCGAACTCGCTGTCGAACCATTCCACGCATCCGCCCCAATCGCCAATATGGGCGGTAGAGAATACGGCGGGGTCAAGAATAGGTTCCAGCAAGGGGGAAGAGCGCAACGCCCCGGAAACGTCCACATCGAGCGTTTCGCCCGTATTCCACACAGTCCGCAGTCTGTACGGCTCCAAGGCCGTCACAGCCTGCAATTCAGGGAAGAAAAATCTAGCCATGTATCGACCTCCATTGCTCCAGCAGGAACGCCTTGTTGTCCGTTATCCACGCGAGGGGAACCGCCAGATCTCGCGACGGGATGTTCCCCGTAACCTTCAGGCTTTCGATTTCCACAAGAGCCTCGCGCCTGTCCGCCGTCACCACATGAACATGCGGGGGAAGGTGGTCACGAAACCGGATTTCAACCTTGCAGGCTGCGAATTTCTGTAGTGTTGGCATGGCTTGTATATAGTGCAATAGTTGCACTCGGTCAAGAAAGGAGGGGCTACCCCGACAGGTGCGGTGACTATGCCCCCGTTCTCAGGCTGTCCAGATAGTCCGCCCACTCCTGCATCATCTTCCGCCGCTCCGGCAGGTATTCGGCCCGGTTGTAGGCGTCCCGGATGGCGTTCCTTTCGGCATGGGCAAGTTGCGCCTCTATCCAGTCTGGACGGTATCCCTGTTCATTCAGCAGGGTTGAAGCCGTGGTGCGGAAGCCGTGCACGGTCATTTGTTCCTTGCCGTAGCCCATGCGCCGCAAGGCATTGAGCAAGCCCATGTCGGATATGCAGCGGCTTGCGGACAAGGTTCCGGGGAAGACAAAGGCACTTGTCCCGGAGTAGTCCCGCATGGATTGGAGCAGCCTCACCACTTGCCGGGCCAGCGGAACGACGTGCGGGCGCCGCATCTTCATGCGTCCGGCAGGGATAACCCATTCCCCGGCATCAAGGTTCACCTCTTCCCACGTCATGCCCCGCAACTCCCCGGAGCGGACGAATACATACGGAAGCACCCGCAGAGCATGACAGATGGATGGTTCACCCTGATAGGCATCAATGGCCCGCAGCAGATAGCCCAGCTCGGCGGGGGAGGTGATGGCGGCGTAATGCGTTGTCTGGACGTGGGCTAGAGCCTCGACCAGTCCCGCCGCCGCATCGTGCCTTACTATCCCAGTAATCCGGGCAAAGCGGGTCACCTGTCCGCAGAGTTGAGCAAGGCGGTGCGCCGTCTCAATGGCCCCACGCGCTTCCGCTTTCTGGACTGCCGCAAGGTAGTCACCTGCTTCCAGGTCAGAAACCTGCCTTCCTCCGATATGGGGGAAAAGCTGGTTCTCCAGTCGTGAAAGGATCTTTCGTTGGTGGCCTTCCGTCCATGCCGTGCGCTTCTTGCTGAACCAGTCCCGCGCCACGGCCTCAAAGGTCAAGGCCGCTGCCTTCTCTTCAATGGCGGCCTGAACCTTCCCCCGCTTTTTTTCCGCAGCGGGGTCTATGCCGGCGGCAAGCTGTTCCTTGGCTTCCTCGCGGCGTGCGCGGGCGTCCTTCAGGGTCACGGCGGGATACGCTCCAAAGCTCAACGTCTTGCGCTTGCCTTCAAAGCGGTAGTCCATACGCCAGAGCATCCCCCCGGCAGGTGAAAGAAACAGGTACAGCCCGCCACCGTCGGCGTGTTTCGGCTTGTCTCCGGCCTTGAGTTTTCGCAGATATACGTCTGATAGCGGCATGACGGTATTCCCTCTGACGGTATTTTTCCGGTGACGGTATTGCGCCGCCACCTAGTACCGTCAATAATACCGACAAAAAGCGTGGATGTACACGGACGTCAATGAACGTTGGCGAACATGCAAACAGCATAAAAGTAAAGCCCGTCAAGGCTTTGTGAACCTTAACGGGCTTTACTGAACTTCGATGTGGTGCCGAGGGCGGGACTCGAACCCGCACAGGAATTCCCACTACCACCTCAAGATAGCGTGTCTACCAATTCCACCACCTCGGCGCGAAAAGAGGTATATGCAAAACAGAGGCGGCTGGCAAGCTTTTTTTTGCGATTCAGTGAAATTTTTTCGCCTGTCCGCATGGGGTCCCCCGGCCTTTTTCCCTGTGCGGGCGTTACGGATGGCTCGAGTGGGGAGGATCCGCATTCCTTGCTATGGAAGGGGAGGAGAAATCTGTTTGTTTCGGCTGCTGAGGGTTCTTTTCTGGGGGCCGCGGAACCCAGCGCTTTGGGGAAGCCGCTTTGATCCGCACGCTAGAGGAGGGTGGGCAGCGGCGGAACGACGCGTTTTTCCTTCAATCTGTCGAAAAGGGTTGCCTTGCCGGGCTGTTGCATGTCAATGCAGGGGGAATCGGCTGAACAAGGATGGTGGGCATGAACGTCTCGTTTGAATACTACAAGGTCTTTTATCACGTGGCGAGGCTCGGGAGCATTACCCTTGCGGCCAAGGCGTTGTTCCTTTCGCAACCGGCGGTGAGCAAGTGCATACGGCAGCTTGAAAAGGTACTCGGCTGTGCGTTGTTTTATCGGATGCACAAAGGAATGCGGCTCACGCCTGAAGGGGAAGTGCTCTACCAGCACGTTGCGCAGGCCTGCGAGCAGATTGCCATCGGGGAAAAGAAGATTCAGGCCATGCTGCATCTGGACTGGGGGAGCATCCATATTGGTTCCTCCGATATGATCATGCATGCCTTCCTGCTCCCGTATCTGGAGCGGTTCCATAAGGATTATCCCAAGGTCCGCATCAGCACCATCACGGCATCGACGCCTGAAACGATTGCCTCGCTGCGGGCCCGCCGGATCGATCTGGGCGTCGTGTTTTCGCCAGTGGAAGAAAACGAGGATCTGGACATAATCCCTGTTTGCAGGGTCCAGGATACGTTTATCGCGGGTAACACATTTCGCCATCTGGAAGGCTCCGTGCTCTCGCTGGATGAGGTTGCCAAGCTCCCTATCGTGTGCCCGGAAAAGGGGACCAGCACACGGGCGTATCTGGATGCGTTTTTCCAGTCGCACGGCGTTGTGCTTGACCCGGAATGCGAACTGGCGACGACGGTGCTGATCGTACCTTTTGCGGAGCGAGGGTTGGGGGTGGGCATAACCGTGCGGCGATTTGCGGAGGAGAGCCTCAGGGCGGGAAGCGTCTTCGAGCTCCAGACAACGCATAAGATACCGGAGCGGGCCATTGCGGTGGTGACCAGAAAGCGAAGCCAGATTTCACACGCGGGCCATGCCTTCATACGTTGCCTGACCGGAAAAGAAACTGAAGAGGCCGGAGGTGAGCAACCGCGGGAAAAGTGCAGTCCAGGCTGATCGAATCATTAACTTAATAGCATGTTTCTCATGAGTATATTTCATTTTACGCATGAATGGGCGTAGCGTACGAACGGGAGGCAGGAGGCGCCCACGTTGCGGAGGCGTACGGCCAGAATGGCCGTCGCGCGAGGGGACGCCGGTTTTGCAGTAAGGGGATATGCCATTATGAAAAGAGGTTACCTGTTTATTGCACTGGCAACGCTGTTTTTCAGTACGATGGAAATCGCGCTCAAGGAAGTTGCCGGACTGTTTAATCCTGTCCAGTTGAACCTCACACGGTTTCTCATCGGCGGCCTTGTCCTCATCCCGTTCGCCAGGCGGATGCTCAGGAAGCGCGGTGTCCGGATCGACGGCTTGAGCCTCGTTAAACTGGCCGGGCTCGGCTTTCTGGGGATTGTGGTCAGCATGACCTTGTATCAGCTCGCCGTGGAGAACACGAACGCCTCGGTCGTCGCCGTCCTGTTCAGCTGCAATCCCGTGTTCGTGCTCGTTTTCGCCGGGCTCATCCTGCGCACGCAGATCCTGCGCCAGCACGTCATGGCGCTGGTGCTGGAATGCCTCGGCATCCTTATCCTGATCAATCCTCTGGATACGTCCATCAGCACGGCGGGCATCACGTTTACCCTGCTGTCCACGGCGGTGTTCGCCCTGTATGCCGTGCTCGGGACCAAAATGTGCGCCAAGTATTCCGGCGTGGTCGTGACATGCGGGAGCTTCCTGTTCGCCAGCCTTGAAATGGCGGCCATCGTCGCGGTCAGCCGCCTCTCGGCGGTCGCCGGGGTTCTCGCGGACATCGGGCTCGGCCTTTTCGCGGATATCCCCCTGCTTTCCGGGTATACCCCGTTCAGCGCGCTGATGATGCTGTACATCTGCGTCGGCGTGACCGGGGCGGGCTTTGCCTGCTACTTTATGGCGATGGAGGCGACCTCTCCGATCACCGCCTCATTGGTCTTCTTCTTCAAGCCCGCCCTCGCGCCCGTGCTGGCCTTGGTTTTTCTGCAGGAAGCCATTCCGGTGAGCATGGTGGTGGGCGTCCTGTTTATCCTCGCGGGTTCGCTGGTTTCGCTTATCCCTGCCTTGTCCATGATTCCCGCGATGGCACTCGGAAAGGTATGGTGCTGGAAGCAGGGCCGGGCCTGACGCCTTTCCGCAGACGGGCAACGGCGTTTTCCCTCTTCCCGCAAAAAAAGCCCGGACAAAAACCGTCCGGGCTTTTTTGTGGGGAATGTCGTTTAGTTCCAGGGCTGCTTGCCGCAAGCCTTCAGATATTCGTTGATGGCATCCTTGCCGCCCACGAAGTCCGCCATTTCAGGCCACACCTTTTCAATGGCGACTTTTTTCCACTGCTCTTCGTCTTCGAGCTGGGAAACCTTGAGCCCTCCGGCCACGAGTTCCCGCTTGGAGGCTTCGGCCTGCTCGACCTGGAACAGCAGGGATTTTTCCTGCGCGTACTTGCCCGCATCGATCAGGATCTGACGGACTTCGGGCGTCAGTTTTTCGAAAACGCGCTCGCTGATCACCAGCGGCTGGAGATGGTAGGTGTAGTGCACCTCGGTCAGGTAGCGCTGGTTGGCTTCGTTGAACTTCATGGCCCGGAAGCCGATGTAGCCGTAACACTGGCCGTCGACGTCGCCGGACTGGAGGGCGTTGAAGGTCATGGACCACGGGATGAGGGACGGGATAGCCCCGAACGCCTTGTAGGTGGCGATCATGACCGCGCTTTGAGGCACGCGGAATTTCAACCCCTTCATATCGCTCAGTTTGGTAATCGGGTGCTTGTCGTTGGAGATGAAGCGGAATCCCGTGTACGTCCACGTCAGGATACGGAACCCGGCTTCGGTGGCGTACTTGTTCAGCAGTTCCGCAGGGGCGCCGTTGGTCCCGGCCACGACCTCGTTCAGGTTGGCGAACAGGTAGGGCAGGGTCAGAAGGCCCAGCTTCTTTTCAAGGGGCACGATGTTGGCGATGCCGCCAAGGGCCATGTCGAGCGTGCCCTTCTGGACCTTGCGGAAACGTTCCCCTTCGTCGTCGCCCGGCGAGCCGCCGTAAATGCAGACAACCTGGATGGCGCCGTTGGTCTTGTCTTCCACATATTTTTTGAACGCATTGCCCACGACGCCCATTTCGGAGCTTTCGGGATCGCCCATGGCGATCGTCAGCGTCGTGTGCGGCGCGGCGGCGGGCGCGGCGGAAGCGGAGGCGGCGCACAGGAAGAACCCCGCCATCAGCAAGGAAACGATGGTTTTGCAGCTCATAGCATTCTCTTCTTTCTGATTGGCTTGTGTGAAGCGAAGGCGGCGGGAGGGCCCCGCCGCCCGGCAGTTATTGCAGCCCGGTACCCATGAGGTTGGGCAGGAAGAGCACGATATCCGGGAACATCACCAGAATGGCGATGACGGCGATGTTGATCGCCACGAGGGGCAGCGCCTTGAGGGATATTTCCTCAAGGGAAACATTGGCGATGCCGGAGGCGATGAACATGTTTTCGCCCAAGGGCGGCGTGGAGAACCCGATGCCGCAGCAGCAGATGAGGATGATGCCGAAATGGATCGGATCAACCCCGTATGCTGTCATAATGGGCAGCAGAACCGGCGTCACCAGCATGATGATGGCAAGGGTTTCCATAAACATGCCGAGGAACAGCAAGAGGATAACCACAAAGAACCACACCAGGTTCACATTGTTGGTGAAGGACAGGATCCAGTTGGCGATTTCCACCGGGATCCGGTACGAGGTGAGCAGGTAGCCGAAAGCCGTTGCCGTGAAGACGAGTACGAGCACGCGGCCCGTCAGCCAGGACGTGGTCTTGAGGGACGCCATGAAACTTTTCAGCGTCAGTTCCTTATGGATGAAGATACCCACGAGGATGGTGTAGAAAATGGCCACGACGGCGGCTTCCGTCGGCGTGAAGATACCGGCGTAGATGCCGCCAAGGATGATCACCGGGGCGAGGATGGACCAGAAGCCGTCGCGCAGGGAGTGGATGAAGGTCTTCATGGACCAGTCCAGCCCTTCCGTTTTGAGGTTCCGGCACAGGAAGAAGTGCATGACGCTGAGGCCGATGGCGATGAGGATGCCCGGGATGATGCCGGCCATGAACATTTTGGAAATGCTCTGCTGGCCGGATACGCCGTAGATGACCATGGGGATGCTCGGCGGGATGATGATGCCGATGCCGCCCGCCGTGGCGGTGGCGGCGGCCGCATAGCCTACGTTATAGCCGCGCTTGGCCATGGCCGGGATCATGAGCATACCCACGGCGGCCGTGGTCGCGGGGCCGGAGCCGGAAATGGCGCCGAAGAAGACGCAGGACAGGGTCGTGGAGATCGCGAGGCCGCCGGGCGTGGGGCCGACGATGTTTTCGGCGACATGCACGAGACGTCTGGACACGCCTGCCGCTTCCATGAGTGAGCCCGCTAGGACGAATGCCGGCAACGCCATGAGCGGGAAGGCCGTCAGCGAGGCGAAGGCACGTTCGATCATCAGGCTGAGGTCAATGTCGAGCACGATGAAGCAGGCCATGGTCGCAACGCCGAGGGCGACCATGATCGGGCTGCCGATAAGGAGCAGCACGAAGAAGATGCCGAACAGCAGAAGGCCGATGTTCGCGGGGGAAAGGGCTTCCATCATTCCTTGTCTCCTTCTGCCATGAGCGTCTTTTGGCTTTCTTTGATGGATTCCTGATCCGGGTCAAGAATCTCTTCTTTCAGGATGTACTTGATGACGTTCACCTGAACGATGCGGATGGCCATCAGCAGGAAGCTCAAGGGGAAGACAAGGTAAACCATGCCCAAATCCCAGTCCAAGGCCGGGGTTGCGTACGGGAACTCCACGAGGTCGAGGACGGCGATATAGCCTTCCCACGCCATGATGAGCGAAAAGCAGAGCCAGATGATGTCCCCGATGAACAGGAACAGGTTGCCCACCCATTTGGGCGCTCTGGAGAACTGGAGCGTCACGCGGTTCAGGGCGCACAGGCGCGTCGCATAACATGCGCCGAACAGGATGAACCAGATAAAGGCGAAACGGGCGATTTCTTCCGTCCACGGCAGCGACATGTTGATCTGCCGCAGGACGATCTGGAGCAGAATGACGACGACAAAGAAAACCAGCAGGAACTGGCACAGATAGCTTTCGAAGTGGTCCAGAAGGGCCAGGACTATTTTTTTCACGTTTGCTATTCCTCCTCCCAAATCCTTAAAAAGCGCGGGACGGCATTCCCCGAACGGGTGCCGGGCCGGAAAAAGGCGGAACCCGCGGCAAGAAGACATTCCGTACAGGAGGAATCCGTGTTCCCCTGCCTCTGACGCCGTTCCGCAAGAACAGACCGACGCCAGCGGCGCTACACGGATTCCTTCCGTACTCAAGAGGGCAGGGTCCGCCCCCGCAGACCCGACCCTATGTCTTCATGACGAATTACTTCCAGGCGTCCTTGCCGCAAGCCTTCAGGTATTCGTTGATGGCGTCCTTGCCGCCCACGAAGTCAGCCATTTCGGGCCACACCTTTTCGATGGCGGCCTTCTTCCACTGATCTTCGTCTTCAAGCTGGGAAACCACGAGGCCGCCGGCAATGAGTTCCTTCTTGGCTGCTTCGGCGTTTTCGAGCTGGAACTTCAGGACGGTGTCCTGAGCGT
>OGZE01000544.1_pt1 | contig 28238 bp, 19 predicted proteins | sample 1576731 | NCBI WGS metagenome assembly OGZE01 (sample SAMEA3541503, study PRJEB24748) | human gut metagenome | biome: human gut; feature: human-associated habitat; material: faeces | place: China | collected 2012 | reverse complement strand
AATTGTTCCAATGTTTACATGGGGTTTGCTTCTTTCGAATTTCTCTTTAGCCATTTAAATTCTCCTCCTAATTTTTATATTTTATTTTTTATGGTTGGCACTTTATAATGCCAACCCTTTATAAAGTTACCATATGTAAGAAAGATTATTTTCCTCTTTCTTCTTGAATTCCTTTTTGGATAGAAGCTGGTACTTGAATGTATTCAGCAAATTCCATAGAGTAAGTTGCTCTTCCTTGAGATTTAGATCTTAAGTCAGTAGCATATCCAAACATTTCAGATAAAGGAACTTTAGCATCAATGATTTTAGCACCATTTCTGTCTGTCATTCCACCTATCATTCCCCTTCTTGAGTTAAGGTCTCCTATAATATCTCCCATATATTCTTCTGGAGTAGTTACTTCTACTTTGAATACTGGTTCAAGGATTATTGGATTAGATTTAGCAGCAGCTTGTTTTACAGCCATTGATCCTGCAAGTTTAAACGCCATTTCTGATGAGTCAACCTCATGGTATGATCCATCATAAAGAGTTACTTTTACATCAACAACTGGATATCCAGCTACAACTCCACTTTCTAGAGCTTCTCTACTTCCTTTTTCTACTGCTGGAATATATTCTCTAGGAATAACTCCTCCAGTGATTTTATTAACAAATTCAAATCCTTTACCTGGATTTGGTTCAAGGATAATCTTAACGTGTCCGTATTGTCCTTTACCTCCAGATTGTTTTGCATATTTAACTTCTTGATCTGTAGTTCCAAGAATTGTTTCTCTGTAAGCAACTTGTGGTTTTCCTACTGTAGATTCAACTTTGAATTCTCTTTTCATTCTGTCAACAATAATTTCAAGGTGAAGTTCTCCCATTCCTGAAATGATTGTTTGTCCAGTTTCTTCATCAGACTTAACTTTGAAAGTAGGATCTTCCTCAGCAAGTTTTGATAAAGCAATTCCCATTTTTTCTTGGTCAGCTTTTGTTTTTGGTTCAACAGCAACTGAGATAACTGGATCTGGGAATTCCATTTTTTCAAGAACTATTGGAGCATTTTCTGCACAAAGAGTATCTCCAGTAGTAGTTTCTTTCAATCCTACTGCTGCTGCGATATCTCCACAGTAAACTGCTTCAATTTCTTCTCTTTTATTAGCATGCATTTGAAGTATTCTTCCCATTCTCTCTTTTTTACCCTTTGTAGAGTTTAAAACATAAGTTCCTTTTTCTACAATACCAGAGTAAACTCTGAAGAATGTTAATTTTCCAACAAATGGGTCTGTCATAACTTTAAATGCTAGAGCTGCAAATGGAGCCTCATCTGACATTTCTCTTTCTATTTCAATAGAAGAATCTTTCATATCAGTTCCTTTTACCATTGCAACGTCTGTAGGTGCTGGCATATAATCAACAATAGCATCAAGTAATGCTTGTATTCCTTTGTTTTTAAATGCTGTTCCACAAGTTACTGGAACAATCATATTAGCAATAGTTGCTTTTCTAAGAGCTCCCTTAATTTCTGCTTCAGTGATTTCTTCTCCACCAAAGAATTTTTCCATTAATTCATCACTTGTTTCAACAACTGATTCTAACATGAATTGTCTTGCATCTTCAGCTTTTTCAGCTAATTCTGCTCTAATTTCTTTTACTTCAAATTTTTGTCCATTATCTGAATCAACAGGCCAGATAATTTCTTTCATAGTGATTAGGTCAATTACTCCTTCAAAGTAATCTTCTGCACCAATTGGTAATTGAATAGGTACAGGATTTGATCCTAATTTATCTTTAATATCTCCAACACACATATTGAAGTCAGCACCAATTCTATCCATTTTGTTAAAGAATGCGATTCTTGGTACTTGATATTTATCAGCTTGTCTCCAAACAGTTTCTGATTGAGGTTGCACCCCATCAACTGCTGAGAACACTGCAACTGCTCCATCTAAAACTCTTAGAGATCTTTCAACCTCAACTGTAAAGTCCACGTGTCCTGGTGTGTCTATTATATTTATTCTATGTTCTCTCCAGAAACAAGTTGTTGCAGCAGAAGTGATAGTGATACCTCTTTCTTGCTCTTGTTCCATCCAGTCCATTGTAGCTCCACCTTCATGAACTTCTCCTAGCTTATGCTCTACTCCTGTATAGAATAGGATTCTTTCAGTAGTAGTAGTTTTTCCTGCATCGATATGAGCCATAATTCCAACGTTTCTAGTCATATCTAAAGAAACTTTCCTAGCCATTAAGTATTTCCTCCTCAAAAAAAATGAATAAAGTTAACCTCTGCCGTCTATAAAAAACTAGATTTTATAATGTGCGAAAGCTCTATTTGCTTCTGCCATTTTATAAGTATCTTCTTTTTTCTTTATAGTTGCTCCATCATTATTAGCTGCTGCGATTAATTCTGCTGCTAATTTTTCGATCATACCATATTCTTTTCTTTGTCTTGTATAAAGTGTTAACCATCTAATTGCTAAAGTTTGTTGTCTTTCAACTCTTACTTCAACTGGAACTTGGTATGTAGCTCCTCCGATTCTTCTTGATCTAACTTCGATTTGAGGTTTGATATTTTCTAATGCTTGTTTAAATACGTCATACCCCTCTTGACCAGTTTTCTCTTTTATTAAATCCATAGCTGAGTAGAATATTCCTTCAGCGATAGCTTTCTTCCCATCTAACATAATTGAATTGATAACTTTAGTAACTACTTTATCTGAGTATCTAGAATCAGGTAGTACATCTCTTTTTATTGCTGCTCTTCTTCTTGACATTTTTAACTGTTCACCTCCCTATAATTACGCTTTTTTAGCTCCATATTTAGATCTTGATTGTTTTCTTTTTGCAACTCCAGCTGTATCCAAAGCTCCTCTAATAACTTTGTATCTAACCCCTGGTAAGTCTTTTGTTCTTCCACCTCTTACAAGTACGATTGAGTGTTCTTGTAAATTGTGTCCTTCTCCTGGAATGTAGCAAGTAACTTCGATTCCATTAGTTAATTTTACTCTGGCAACCTTTCTTAAAGCTGAGTTTGGCTTTTTAGGTGTAGTTGTATAAACTCTTACACAAACTCCTCTTCTTTGTGGGTTTCCTTGTAATGCTGGTGATTTTTTCTTTTCTAGTAAAGTGTCTCTTCCATTTTTTACTAATTGACTTAAAGTAGGCATTTTACCCTCCTTCCTATTAATTTAAAATAATTTTATATATTATAACTTAAATATTATAATCACTTTGTTTCAAAAAGTCAATATAAAGCTAAGGTTATATTTATAAATCTTTACAATTATATCATACTTTATCAAATTTAGAAAGTATTTTTTAAAGTTTTTAATTCATTTTCCAATCCTTCCCATTCTTCCATTAATGAAAGTATCTCCATGTCTAATTCTTCCAGTTCTTTTTGAATTTCTATGAGCTTATCTACATTATTTTCTATTCCTGCTTTATTATACTCTTCTTCTTTTGCAGATTTTTTTTCTTCAAGTTTTTCTACATCTGCCTCAGCTTTTAATATTTTCTTTTCAAGAGATGATATTCTATTTTTATTTCTTTTCTGCTCTTCAAAATTAAGAGAAGCCTTAGTATCCTTTTCTTTCACTTCTTCTCTTTGATTTAAATAAGAATTATAATCCCCTTTAAAAAGTTCTGCTCCATCTTTTTTTACTTCATATATATTATTAACAACACAATCTAAAAAATTTCTATCATGTGATACTACTAATATTGTTCCTGTATAATCTTCAAGAGATTCAGACAATATCTCTCTTGAATATATATCCAAATGGTTAGTAGGCTCATCTAGTATCAAAAAATTAGGTTTTTCTAGCATAAGCTTCATAAATGCCACTCTTGCTTTTTCTCCTCCACTTAAACTAGATATTTCTTTATACACATCATCTTCTGTAAAAAGAAATCCTCCACATATATTTCTTGCTTCTTCTTCACTTAATACAAAATGATACATAAGCTCTTCCAAAACAGTTTTCTTAGGGTCCAACCCTTGATGGTTTTGATCATAATAACCAATTTTTACCCTATCCCCTATTTTAAATTCTCCCTTACTCTGTTTTTCCATACCATTTATTATTTTTAACAAAGTAGATTTTCCCACACCATTTTTTCCAATTACTCCAATTCTATCTCCTCTATATATATCAAGATTTAAATTAGAGAATATTTCTTTCCCATCAAAAGATTTTGCTAAATCTTTTATTCTCAATACTAAATCTACACTTGTAGTATCAGTTTCAAACTTAAGTTTTATTTTTTTAGTTGTAATAACAGGATTTTCCATTTTTTCCATTCTGTTAAGTATCTTTTCTCTTCCTCTTGCCTGTTTGGATTTTACTCCTGCTTTATACCTTCTAATAAATTCCTCCATCTTTCTCAGCTTGTCCTGTTCTTTATCAAAAGCTTTTACAGCTCCTGACAAATAAGCCTCCTTCTGAATAGTGAAATCTGTATAGTTTCCATTATATGTCTTTAAAGTTTTTCCTTCTATTTCAAATATTCTATTTACTACATTATCTAAAAAATAAACATCATGTGAAATAAGAATAAAAGCTTTCTTATAGTCTTTTAATATTTTCTCTAACCACTCAATAGCATTTAAATCCAAGTGGTTAGTAGGTTCATCTAGTATCAAAAGCTCAGGTTCTTCCAAAAGAATTTTTCCTAATGCTACCCTTGAAAGCTGCCCTCCAGACAAATCACTTATTTTTGAACTCCATAAAGATTCTGCCAAACTAAGTCCATTCAATATCTGCTTTACCTTATATTCTATTGCATATCCCTCATTTTGCTCATACCTTGCTGTGATAGTACCTAGTTCTTCCATTGTTTTATCAAAATCATCAAGATTTTCTGCCAATATAACATTTAATTCTTGTATTCTATGATAATCATTCTGAACATTAGAAAAAACTGTCATCAATTCTTCAAAAACAGTATTATCTGGATTAAGATTAGGATGCTGTGAAAGATATCCTATTTTTAATCCACCTTTTTTTGATATTGTTCCCCTTTGATTTGTTTCAGGATCAACCTCATCATATTCCAAACCCAAAAGTATTTTAATAAGAGTACTTTTCCCTGCTCCATTCACTCCTATCATTCCTATTTTGTCCTTTTCATCTATTGAAAAGCTTATATTCTTAAACAAAGTTTCCCCTGTAAATCCCATAAATAAATTATTTACCTGCAGAAGTGCCATCTCTATCTCTCCTAATTTCTTCCATATATTTTCCATCTAAAATCTTAACATATTCCCGATTTATTGTAAAGGTCAAAGTATTTACAAAAGTTTTTCTTACTCCTTTCATAATTTTATGATAGAATTATATGTTAATAACTTTACTCAGGGAGATGCATTACTATGGCAAAAAAAATCTTAATTCTTCATTTATTTATTCTGATGTTTTCTTTCTCATTTTCTGATGGAGTTCAGTCTAAAGCCTCTAAAGTAGATGCCATCAATAAAGCTATAGAAGAATTGAAGATGCAGCAAGCTCATTTGGAGCTTTTAAAAGAAAAAATTGAAAGTACAGATACTCATATTGCAGATAAAGCTCCTGTTTCTGAAAGTAGACCTAAAATAGCCCTCGTCCTAAGTGGTGGAGGTGCAAAAGGAGCTGCCCATGTTGGAGTTCTTAAAGTTCTCGAAAAATATCAGATTCCTGTAGATATAATAATAGGAACAAGTGTGGGAAGTATAGTTGGTGGAATGTATTCTATTGGATATTCTCCTGATGAGATAGAAAAAACCATACTTAATCTTAAATTTACTTCACTCCTTACAAATTCAAAGGATAGAAATTTAAAAAATATAGAAGATAAAATAGAAAATGATAAATATCCTTTTACTGTCAGTATAGATAAAAATCTTAAATTATCATTCCCTATGGGATTTTTAAATGGAGAAAATATTTATTTACAATTAAAAGAAATATTCAACAGAGCTGAAAATATCAAAAATTTTAATGAACTTCCTATTCAATATAGAGCTGTTACTACTGATTTGCAGACTGGAAAAGAAGTAGTTTTGAGAGATGGTGATCTTGCTCTTGCTACATTTAAAAGTATGGCTATACCTAGTTTTCTTGAACCAGTAGAAGATAATGGAAAATTTTATGTAGATGGAGGAGTTGTTAATAATTTCCCTATAGATGTGGCTCTTTCATTAGGAGCTGATATAATTATAGCTGTTGATATCTCTGCTGAAGCTTCTAAAATAAATGAAAAATCAAATCTTATAACTATTTTAGATAAACTCGCTACATATAATGGAAATAGAAAAGTAGAACTACATAAAAGACTGGCCGATATTTTAATAGTTCCAGATGTAAAAGACCATGATACAATTGATTTCAGTAACCTTTCAGGACTTGTTGATGAAGGAGAAAAAGCTGCTGAAAAATATGGATATATATTGGAAAATTTAAGTTATCCTGAAGAGTTTAAAAAAATCAAAGAAAAAAGTCTTAAAGAAAAGCCAATACTGATAAAAAATATAAAACTTGTTGGAAATGAAATTCTTACTGAAAAAAAAGTTAAAAATCTTATGCCAAATGTTAATAACAAGCAATTTAGCAGAGCTGATTTAAATGACTGGACAAAAAGAATTTATTCTGTAAGCTATATAGAAAGAGCCTTTTATGAAATAGATGGAGATACTATCATATTCAAAGTAAAAGAAAAAGATGGAATAAATATCAATGCTTCACTTAATTATGCTTCTAATTATGGTGGTTCTATGAATATATCTGCAACTATTCCAAACTTTGGATTATGGACTAGAAACTATACTATAAAAGCTGAAGCATCAAGTTATCCTAAAATAGCTCTCAATAATCTCTCATTTTATGAATTAGGAAGAATTAAAATTTTAACTGCTGCAAGTATAGGTTATGAAGTTGACCCATTGTTTATTTTTAATGATGGAAATAAAGTTTCAACATATAATTCAAATACTTTTAAAACTACTTTATCTCTTGGTACAGCAATATCCAATAATGTTGTTACAGGATTAACTCTAGGATACCAAGATACAGATAATAAATATTCTAGTGGAAGTAGAGCATATAGAGATTTCCATGAAAGTTATCAAACTGTTTCTACTGGTATATATCTCTATATTGATACTCTTAATAAAAAAAATTTCCCATCAAAGGGAAACGTTTTACGTTTTGAAGGTTTCAATACACAAGGAATAACAGGAAAAGATATAAATTATAACGGCTTCATGTTCTCTAGTGATTTCTATCTTCCTGTAACTGAAAAATTCTCTACGAACTTAGGTATATCTGGTGGAAAAACAGCAGGTGAAAATATTCCTAACAGCAGTCTTTTCAAACTAGGTGGATTGAGGGATAATGATTTATCTTTTTCATTTATAGGTTTACCTATGATGGGAAGATATACAGATGAATTTTATATGATTCGTAGTGGTATTCAATATAGACTTACAGATACATTCTACCTTGTGGGAAAATATAATATGATGACTTATTCATCTGATAGATTATCATTCCAGAAATCTTATGACATTGGAGATAGAAGATATCATGGTTATGGTGGTGGAATCGGCTGGGATACATTCCTTGGTCCTATTTCTTTAATGGTGTCTAATGATTTGGATTCCTCTTCTCCATTATTTGAAATCTATATGGGATATACATTCTAAGATATATATTAACAAAAATATAATTTTATATAAAGTTTTTGTTGGCTAATAGAATTTATTTTAAAACCATAAAAAATAATAAATTAAAATTACTCATAATACAAAAAGGAGGTAAATTCCTCCTTTTTATTTATTTATGAATTTCGACTTACAACTAATTTTTAAAATCTAAACTTATATCCTAATGATACCATATTATCTGAAATCTTTGCTCTTTCTACTGATATATCATATGATATATTTATAGATGTACTTTCATTTATTTTTGCTTCAATACCTAAATTTATCCATGTAGTATTTTTATTCAATTTTATACCTGTTATATTATAGCCATTCCCACTTATATCCCCTACATATTTAGCTTTAAAATCTAATTTGTCTTCAGAAAAAGAAACTACTTGAGTTACTCCTCCATAAAATTTATATCTATCAAATTTAAAATCAGTTCTTATACCTGCTACTCCATAAAATTGTTCATAATTTTTTCTACCAGTTTCTATTCCATAAATACTATTTGAATCTTCTTTAAAGCTTCCTCTTCTTACATAGTCATACATCAGTCCAACATAAGGGCTTACTTTAATATTTTTATTTATAGAGAATTTATATCCCAATTCACTATATAAAGAATATAGAACATTATCATAATCTGTACTTAAATGAATACTGTTCTCATTTATCCATATATCTCTTTCTACATCACTTTTCGTATAGCCTATCCCTACTCTTCCTAAAGTATAGAAATCTTTATTAAATTCATATAATCCATATCCAGACAGCATAACATTTGTATTTTCAGCTTTACCAGCATATTTATCAAAATCAGCTTCAGCTTTTGAAGCAGATATAACAGCTCCCAGCAAAAGTTTATCTGAAAAATATCTGTCTATTCCTACCTGTCCACCATATAGTTTGGTATCTGCCCCAGCATAACCCTTTTGATAAAGTTTTCCTTTTGTTCCTATTCCATTAAACCATATTCCATTTAAATTATCATTTCTATTTTCTGAAACAAGCGCCACTCTATTAGAAAGATCCCTGTTCATTTCTTTTAATTGTTTAAATATTAAATTTTGAGAAGAAGCATATATTTCGGCAGAAAGAGAATCTATAGTCCGAGGAAGGAGAGCATTAGGAGTGGCTAATATACCAGAAGCTGCTTTTAAAAAAGAATCATTTTTTTCTGCAACTGTAAAAGAATTTTCCAAATTTAAAGCTGTATTTACAGCAGAATGAGATGTCATTCCTAATGATTTCACTACATATTCAGTAGAATTTCTTTTATAATCCAAACTTATTTTATTATCTGTTACTGTTATATTCTGAAAATCAAAATAGTTGTTGATGGGAACTGTATTTATATTTTCAGGAATAGTATTTTTAATAAGCTCAGCTGTAACAATATCTTTTGTCATATATATATTTGATATTGGAATGCTTTTAGTTCCATAAGTTACATTTATTTTTCCATTTCCATTATCAAAAGTTCCTGTAACTTCTAAATTTGAAGTAATATCTATACTAATTGAGCTATTATTATTTCCTGTATAATCTCCATTAATTTTCAATCCTCCATAAGATATACTAAGTCCTTCTGTCGAGGTAGAGTTATTCTTTATATTCCCATTAATAGTTACTACCCTTTCAGTTATTCCTAAAGGAGAAACAACTCCAACAGCTCTTAATATTCCATTATTTTCTAGTACTACATTTGAATTTAAATTATTTGTAATAACAAGAGCTCCATCTTGTATAGTAGTTTGACCAGAATATGTATTATTTCCTGTAAACCATAATGTACCTGTTCCTTTTTTTATTACACCTGCATCTCCTGATATATCATTTGCAAAAGTATAATTTGCAATATTTTCAGAAGAAGTAGGATATCCATTCATATCAATAATTACATTATCAATACGATTTCCATCATTATCAAAAGTAAGTCTTTTATCAAACACAGCAGGACCTTTTAACGCTTTTTCCAAATTAAGATATCCCCACCCATAGACATTATCTACTCCAACATCTCCAAGATCAGTTGCTGTAGTTAGAAGAGATTGTCTGATGAGATCTCTTGACATCCATGGATATTTTACCTGTATGGCTCCAGCTGCCCCAGCTACTACAGGAGCAGAAAAAGAAGTTCCAAAAGCTGTAGTATGATAGTTTATCCCATTGTAAACCTTATCTGCCTCAGCCACAAAACTTGCAGTAATAGTCCAGTTCATAGCTTCTCCAGCTCTACTGGAATCTCTATGAATCTTTCCAGTTGAAGGATCTAGTCCAACTACTGCCAACCATCCTTTTTCAGCCTTAGGATAAAATTTTGGCAGAAGTGCTTCTGCTGTTGGATTAAAATCTCCAGTGTTTCCAGCAGCAAAAATAAACAGTGAATCTGTTGAAGCCTTATTTACATAAAAATCAACAATTCCAGAAGCTACTGGATAATTTTCTTTAGTTATTCCATATGAAGGGTTTCCAAAAGACTGACTAAATATCCTCACTCCTGCCTGATACATTTTTTCATACATACTTGCCTGAAATTTTATCTTACCTCCTTCAGTTAAATAAGCAGGAATAGCATAAATTCCTATTTTATCACTTACACCAGTTTTATTCCCTCCTATAAGAAGAGATACTAATTCACCATGTGTGTATGTATTATTTAATTTTTTCTGAGGATCAGCATCAAAACTATCATCAATGAATATTCTATAGTTACCTGATGGATCTTTAAATTCATCAAAATATGAAAAAGAAGTATCTATGACACCTACCACAGTATCTGATTTTTTAAAATTCATTTCTATCTTTGGTGGAACAGTAATATTATTGCTATTATTTGAGGATGAACCTCCTCCTCCACTTCCACAACCACTAAGCAGAGTAGATAAAATTATAAATATATATAAATATTTAAACTCAATTTTAATTTTCATTTTTTACCTCCTATTATTTTATCGTTATTTTGTATATTCAAAATAATTATATTTGTTCCTTTTTATATATTTTTACATTTTCTTATAAATTTAAGTTTATATTACATGAAAATTAAACAATAATTATATTTAAAATTCGTTTTTATACAGTAACTTTTAAATGATTATTTATTTTTTTACAGAAAATGTAGTAATGAAATAATTTTTAAAAAAATTTTAGAAATATATTATAAAGTAATACTATCAAAAGCATTTCTTTATAAAATTAAAAATAGAAAAATTATAGTCTGAATTTTTTATTCGTTAAATACAAAAAGGCTACGGGTAATAAAATTACCTGTAGCCTTAAAAATAAGTATTTCCTCTTTTATCTCTATTCTTTAAAAATTATATTTAAATGACATAGTTCCTCTGTTTTCTGTTTCATGTTTTGATGAATAAAGACTGTATCCTACTTCAAAAGCTTTGTTATCTTTTTTGAACTCTACTCCTAAACTTCCAGAGTATGCTGAGCTGTCTGCCATATTTACTTTAATTTCATCTATTGCAGAGTATTCAGCTAATCCTACTTTTGTTTCTGATTTTTTATCTCCTAAAGCTCCTATGTATGCTAAATCTAATTTAGGTTTTACTGTCCAACCACTTTGATTTATTACTTGTGTACTGATATTTACTCCTACTGGTACTAAGAATAAATCTGCATCTTCTTTTTCTGTATGGAATAATTTTCCTGTATCATTTTTAGTATCAAAACTATCTACATTTAATCTTACATAACGAAGTCCTACATATGGCACAATATTGAAGTTATCTTGCTGAATTAGATATTCTCCTTTTATTCCTGCTGTCATTAACTCTGTATCTATATCTGCTTTCAATCTTTCTATTTTTGTATATTGTTTGATTTCATTATCTCCTCTAGAATATCCTAAATCTCCTATAATATTTATGTTGCCTACTCTTAAATTATTATATAGAGATAGTCCAAAGTATTCATATTCATTCTTTGTTCTGCTTACTCCTTCATCTGATTTATTTTCTCCTGATACATAGTGGAATGCTCCTCCTAAAACTCCGCTTTCCCAAGTTTTAAAGTTGCTTCCTACACTTACTCCTTCATATCTTCCATTATATCCTGTATCTGTATTTCCTATTTTTACTCCACTTACATCAGTGCTTCCATAAGACATCTCTGCCCATAGTCCTTCCTTTGCAGCATCTTTATTTACCATTGAAAGTTGTCTTACTGCTGTGTCAGATGTTCTCTTTATTGTATCTAATCCTGTTCTATGTACTCCAGCTACTCCTGCTATCTGTACTGCTTCATTAATTGTTCTTACTGATTCTTTTGTGTCTGCTATATAACCCTTATCTATTGCTTTTGAAAGAAATTTTATTCCCTCATTTGTCCTAATAGTATTAAGTTCTCTTCTCCAAATATTATTGATCATATTTGGAACTACTACTCCCTGAAGCACATCTTCAGCTTTTTGTACTGCAGCAGTAACTGTAAACTTATTTCCTTCCTTATTTCCAGTTACAGCAAGCATTCTATCACCATTTAAAATATTATCATTACCCCAAACATTTCCTGTTTTTACTCCATCTCCTAATATAATTGTATGAGTTCCTGCTGTCATATTTTCTAAATACAGTTTTGAACCACCATCTACCTCCAAGTTAGTAACACCAGATATGGCAGCTCCTCCATTTAAACTTCCTGTATCTACTATCAATAGAGAATTATCAGCAAAGTTTAGATATCCTGTTCCTTTATAATTTTCGTTACTATGACCAGTCAAACTTCCATTTACATTAATGCTTCCTCCACTTGTCTTGCTTCCCTGACTTCCGTCATTTGTTGCAACAATTCCAAGTGTTCCTAAAGTTTGATTTCCTCTAATTGCCAATGCAGCTGTAATATCATCTTTCCATTTTAGCCCTGAATTTTCAAAAGCTTTCTCTGCCCAGTCAGTAGCTTTATCTCCTACTACTAATACAGAGTTTTGCCCTACTGCTATTTGACCGTCTATTCCATTTGTTCCATCAAATATTACTGCCCCTTTTGAAGCATTCCCTATAGTATTTACTTCCCCTTCTTTCCAAACTGGATCAAGGAACATTTTTCCACCATTCAATTGTAAAGTTTCAACTACCAGTTTTCCTGCTGATTCACTATTTCCTACATTTATTATTGAATTTTCTCCACCTGTAAGAGTTTTAATTGCTGCATCTCCTGCTACACTTAATATTCCTTGGTTTTCAATTTTTTCTGCATTTAAAGCAGCATCTTTATTAACTGCTACTGTTCCTGATTCCTTGTTTTCTATTGTTCCAGTTACAGTTTGATTTCCTGCATTTACTTCTAATTTTCCAGCTCCAGCTTCAGCTCCACCAACTATCACACTAGCACTTAATGTTTGATTAGCTCCACTACTGAAATTACTTCCTAAAACTAGTGTTCCTGCTTCTACATTAATCTTTACTTTATCTGCTTCTGCTTTTCCTCCAACTGTTACCAGCTCTCCATCTTTTGTTCCTCCAAGGACTAGTTTTGACTCTTTTTTAATAGATATAGTTTTTTCTCCTTCTTCTTCCGTTCCTGAAGCATCAAAATTTAATGTTGAAGCATTTAAATTATTGTTTGTACTTACAGTACCTGTATCCCCTGCTCCACTTGTATCCCCAATTACTAAAGAAGTATTTTTTTCTCCTACATTTACAGTTACATTATCTAAAAGTGCTTTATCTCCTATTCCAGCAGCTGTATCAATATCTATTTCATCTTGCTTTTCTCCATCAGCATTTACTAAAGTTCCAAGCATTAAAATAGAAGTTTTACTTCCACTTTTCTTTTTCATTGCTGCTATTGCTGAAGTCAAATAATCTAAATTATATTTTTTGTCATTTAGAGCTACACTTCCACCATTGTATTCAATTGAATTTCCAGTTCCTACTTCTCCACTATCCTTTGTTTTCCCATCTGGATTAAGGGCATTTGCAAAGATATTTCCTGATTTAGTTTCTAATATACCTTTATCTGATAAAGTAAGTTTTTTATCGCCAAAATTTATTTTATCTTCTTTATTTTCTTTATCTTCTGTATATATTTCCAATGTTCCACCAGTAAGTTTTATATTTCCACCTATCTCATTAATTTTAGTTTTTATTCTTCCTGATCCTGTAAATTCCATATCCTGATTTACATTAGAACCATTTAATTCATTTATTATAACTTTAGAATCTTTTCCTGTACGAAGAATATTAAAATAAGAAAATTCTCCTTTAAATTCTCCATCAAATATTTCTTTATCATTACCAAATGCTAAAGTTGATTTTTTACTTGCATCATTATTTGCCAATACACTATTTACTTTAGATGTTCCATATACATCTTTTGCAAAAGTAGAACCATTTAAAAAAGTTACAGTTGAATTTCCTGTTACATTTGCTGTTCCACCGTTTTCTGCAAGTCCACCAGCATATATATTCCCTTCAATATCTCCACCAGATATACTTATATTTGTATCTCCCTCTACATTTGCTGCAGCTGATTTTCCATCAGCAAATCCTCCACCATAGATATTTCCTTTTATATTTCCACCAGATATATTTATATTTGTTGTTCCTGTTACATTTGCTATACTTTCAACACTAGATTGATTGCTGAATGCATATCCTCCACCTATTATATTTCCTGATAGGCTTCCACCAGTTATATTTATGTTAGTTGTTCCTATTACATTACTTGTTGATGGATAAACTTTAACATTGTCTCCAGAGACAGGATTTGAATATAAAGCTTTTCCTCCCCCTACTACTAATCCAATTTTACCACCCTTGATATCTATATTTGTTGTTCCATAAACTATTCCATCATGAATAACATCATTTTTATTTTCATAATACCATCCATAATCAACATAACTTCCACCTATAATTTCTGCTGTAGACATATCTCCACCATTTATAGTAATCTTTGTACTTCCATCAGCATATTTCTGTCCATTCTCGTATTCTTTTCCATTATTGTCTTCAATTCCTACTACTGAATATCCGTTCCAGTTTGTATTATTTCCTCCAACTACATAGTCTACAATTTTTCCATCATTAATTGTAACATCTGTTTTTCCTACTGAAACTGTTCCTTTATTTCCAGTTCCAGAAATTATACTTCCTCCATATACTTCAGCAAGAGCGGTGTCTTTTCCTTTTATAGTAACTTTAGTGCTTCCTATTTTTAATTGTGAGTCAACTCCTGCTTTATAATTCTGTCCACCTCCATATATACGAACTCCTACTTTATTGGAAACTTCTCCATTATTCTGATCATATGTAACCCCATCTACATTATTTATCACAACATCTGTTGATTCTTGTTCAAATAAGGCTCCTCCCTGAGCCATTCCTGCTCCAAAAATACGTCCAGTCCATGTATTTTTATTATTTTCATACCCACTAATACTTGTATTTGATACTGTAATCTTAGTGTTCTTAGCTTTTACTTTTGAACTCTTTCCAAAGGCTCCACCTCCTCCCAGAATATCTGCATAGATATGAGAATTAGAAATATTTATTTCTATATCCCCATCTTCAACAAGCGCTCCTTCAGTACTCCCTTTAGAACCTCCATATATTCCACCTTTTGATTTAAACATATCTTGAGTTAAATTTTTTAAAGTTAATGTTATTTTTCCAGAAATCCCAGAATCCAATCCTCCTGCATAAATTGCTCCAGAAAATTTTAGATTTCCTTTAACAACATCAGTTCCATCTATAGTCAAATTTGAATTTGACACCCTAACAGTTCCTATATCATTTTTTCCTTTTCCACTCTCTAGAGCTGCTCCTCCTGCATAGATATTAGAATTAAAAATTCCTCCCTTTATTGTTAAATTAGAAGTCCCTACTGTACTTGTGTTCCCAGTTCCTGCTGCTGCTCCACCACCTATTACAAAACCATCAAAAGTTCCTCCAGATATTTTAAGGTTAGTTTCTTTATCTTCAACTGTTAGTTCATTTACTGTGTTTGTACCATAGGTATCTACAAAACTTCCACCAATAACTTTATTCTTAAATCTTCCCCCAGTTATTTCTACATCTGTTTCATCTGTTTTTGCTGTTATTAGCGTCCCTTGCCCTGAAGTAGATTTTATATAGTTTCCACCTATAAGTCCTGCCTTTATAACTCCATTAGAATCAGATTGTCCTATTGTTCCACCTGTTACAAGTACTTTTGTTTTTCCATTTTCTATATCAGCGTTAGTTCCATTAGATTTACTTCCACCTATTAAATATTGAACTGTACCATCATTCATGGTTACACTTGTTTTCCCTATTTTAGATGTATATTCCTCTTTTGAAGTTACATCTTTTAAATGGTTTCCACCTATTAATTCATCGACTGTTCCACTTGTTAAAGTGATACTTGTAGTTGAGTTTGAATGATTTGTATTTTTATCTGAACCACTTACATAATTCCAACCACCTATAATTTTAGGATTTCCATTACCAACTTCACTTTCTGTATAAGCCTTTGATCCACCTTCTGCAACTATATCTGCCCCATATCCTACAATCCCTGTAATTAAAAATGCTACTACTACCCCAAGTGTTATTTTTACTTTCCTCTTTAAAAATCTTTTCAATGATGATTCGATATCATTATTTCTCATACTATTTCCTCCCAGTTTAAATAAGATAATTATCTTTTTTAAAACGTTCTTGAAGCAATTATGAGCTCTATAAAAAAAATCAGAGTTCTTCTTTATGTATAAATGCGAACACTAAAATGGAAGTAGAGCTTATTTTTCAAGAGGTCATATTTTTCATATTTTTGTATTTTTACAAAAAATCAAACTTGAATTTTTTAAATTTAAAGAGTATAATAAGAAAATAGAAAAGTTCGTGTTTATACATATACACGAACACTAAATTGAGCTACATTTTTAAGAGCAATTTAATTTCTTTCTCTATCCTATGATTTTACAATAGTTTTCCATTATTAAATAATAAAAAAACTTCTAACAGGTAACAACTCTGCTAGAAGTTTTTTTAGTTAAATGTGTAATTTTAATTAATACTGGGAAAAAATTTTATATTATCTTTATAACTCTTTTTTATGTCATTTGTGTTACAAATAAAATATCTTTTACTTTATAAGCAATATCTTACAAGAAAAAAATTCAAACTTGTGTTAAAATATTTCTAATACATGGGAGGAACATTATGAAAAAAGAAAGCAGAACTATAATATTTGATAAAGAATTAAATATAGAAGCTTATACTTTCAAAGGTGTGATGCAAAAATTTCCAAACCATTTTCACAAACACTATGTCATTGGATTTATTGAAAAAGGAGAGAGAAAACTTTCCTGCCTCAATAAAGAATATATAGTTGGAAGTGGAGATATTACAATTTTTAATCCATATGATGTTCATACCTGTGAACAGATAAGTGAACTTCCTCTTGATTATAGATGTCTTAATATATCTGAAGAAACTATGAATAAAAATATATATGGCATTACAAAAACTGAAGAAAAAATCTTCTTTTCTCCAACTGTAATAACAAACCTTTATCTTTCATCTTTAATCAAGGAGCTTCATTCTATGATTTTAAATAAATCTAAGGAATTTAAGAAAGAGGAAATTTTTATACTTATTATAGAATATCTTATGAAATATCACTCTTGCTTTTCTAAAGGTAATTATTCTATAAAACAAAGTGACAATATCAAAAAAGTTTGTGAATTTTTAGAAAAAAATTTTGATAAAAATATTTCATTAGACATGCTTAGTAATATCACAAACCTGAGTAAATACCATCTACTTCGCTCTTTTACAAAAGAAACAGGAATTACCCCATATGGCTACCTTGAAACTGTACGAATAGAAAAAGCTAAAATTTTTCTTGAAAAAGGAATATCTCCTTCAGAAACTGCTTTTCTTACAGGCTTTAATGATCAAAGTCATTTCAGTAATTTTTTCAAGAAATTCATAGGACTTACACCTAAACAATATCAAAATATTTTCATCAATAAAAATTAATCTTTGGAGGATATAAATGAATAACAAAAACACTTTAGGGCATATTTCTGCTATTCTTACAGTACTTATTTGGGGAACAACTTTTATTTCTACAAAAGTTCTTCTATCTCATTTCACTCCTATTGAAATATTATTTTTTCGTTTCTCTCTAGGATTTATTGCACTACTTCTTATATATCCACACAAACTGGTACTCACAGATAAGAAACAGGAAAAACTCTTTATGCTAGCTGGATTATGTGGAGTTACACTTTATTTTCTTTTTGAGAATATAGCTTTGACTTATTCATTTGCCTCTAATATTGGAGTCATTGTTTCTATCTCTCCTTTTATCACAGGTATACTTACTCATTTTTTTCTAAAACAGGAAAAATTAAAATTAAGCTTTTTCTTAGGATTTTTTGTTTCTATCACCGGTGTGGCACTCATTAGTTTTAATGGAAGTACTGTCTTAAAACTCAATCCAATAGGAGATATATTGGCTGTTCTTGCTGCTGCCACATGGTCTATTTATTCTATTGTTACTAAAAAAATAAGTGATTATCAGTATAATACAATACAAGTTACAAGAAGAATCTTTTTCTATGGATTGATATTTATGCTCCCAGCTCTTTTCTTTTTTGATTTTCATATAGGAATTGATAGATTTAAAGAGCCACTGCTTTTATTTAATATATTATTCTTAGGATTTGGAGCTTCTGCTGTATGTTTTGTTACTTGGAATCTCTCTTTAAAGCTTCTTGGAGTATTAAAAACAAGTGTGTATATCTATGCAGTTCCAGTTATAACAGTAGCATTTTCAGCTTTTATACTTAAAGAAAAAATAACTTCTATAGCTATGGTTGGAACTTTTCTAACTTTAGCAGGATTATTTATTTCAGAAAATAGAATCAATATAAAAAAAGGAGAAAAAAATGAATGAAGAAAATAGCAAATGTGTAATAATAGTAGATGAAAAACTTCCTTTAGGTATAATTGTAAATACTTCATCTATTCTTGGAATCACCCTTGGCAAACATATTCCAGAGTTAGTAGGAAAAGATGTACAAGATGATAATAATAAAAATCATTTAGGTATAATTAAAATACCTGTTCCTATATTAAGAGGTAATAAAAATATGATAAGAGAACTAAGAGAAAAACTTTATACTTCTGATTTTGAAGATATCATTACAGTTGATTTCTCTGATGTAGCTCAAAGCTGCAAAACATATGATGAATTTGAAGAGAAATTCTCTAAAATTCCTGAAAAAAATATGAAATATTTTGGAATAGCTCTTTGTGGAAATAAGAAAAAAATAAATAAGCTTACAGGAAATATTCCACTTCTTCGTTAAAAAAGACTGCTTTATTTTGCAGTCTTTTTTATATTTTTAGTTCTCAAACTCTTTATCTATTTCTAAAATAAAATCATAAAATAAATTTACTCCTATTTCCATATCTTTTTCTTTTGTATATTCTTCTGGTGAATGACTTATTCCTTTGCAGCTTGGAACAAATATCATTGTTGTTGGAATCTTATTTGCAAATTCTTTTGCATCATGACCAGCTCCACTAGTTATAAACATATAATCAATTTTATTTTTTTGGCATACTTTCTCTAAAATTTTATTCAGTTTTAGATCCATTTTCATTGATGGCTTATTAACTGTTTGAATAAGTTCTATCTCAATATTTATTAATTCTTTAGCATACTCTTCTATTTTTTTTATAAAATTCTCTATTCTTTCCTGTTCCATATCTCTAACTTCCAATAAAAGTTCTACTTTTCCAGGAATCACATTTACTGCTCCTGGAAAAACTTTCATATCCCCTACTGTTGCTACAAAAGATTCTCCATATTTAAAAGCCTCTTCATTCATAAAAGATATTAATTTAGCTGCTCCAGTCATTGCATCTTTTCTCAAATTCATAGGAGTAGTTCCTGCATGATTAGTTTCTCCAGTTACTATTATTTTATATCTGCTTATTCCTACAATACCTGTTACTATTCCAACAGAACAATTATTTTTTTCAAGTATTCCTCCTTGTTCTATATGGAGTTCTACAAAGCATAATTTATCATCCATTTTTTTTTCAGATTTTTTTATATCTTCTATATTAAGACCATAAACAGATAATTTTTCTTCAATTCCCTTTTCATTTAAATTCTGCCTTCCTGTCATTACTCTGCTTCCAAAAGTTCCTCCCATTTCACTTCCTTCTTCAGCATTAAATGCCAGCATTTCTATTGGATGATTTAAGTTTTTCTTATTATCATTTAAACTCAAAATTATTTCAAGTGATGAAATAACTCCTAAATTTCCATCATATAGTCCTCCATTTTTTACAGTATCTAAATGTGACCCTATCATTATGGTTTTTTTGTTTTTTTCCATTCCATTTCTTAACCCAGAAATATTTCCTATTCTATCTTTTTTTACATCCACATTTTCTTTAAGCATAATCTCAGATAACTTTTCAAGAGCTTCATAATATTTATCAGAAAATGCAAGTCTATCTATTCCATTTTCTTGATTTATTCCTATTTCTCCTATAATTTTAAGATTAGTCATAAATCTTTTAAAATTTATATTTTCCATTCTTTTCTCCTATTTACTAATCATTAAAAAATATACTTATCATTTTTTTATCAGGTGGTGTTGTTAAATAACTTACCAATATATTTGCAAAAGTTGAGGTAAATATAGCTGGTAAAATAGGCATCCATCCATATGGTTGTTTTAAAATATACCAAATTACCGCTGTTAATATTCCTACAATCATTCCTGCTAAGCCACCTTGAGCATTAGATCTTTTCCATGAAAATCCTAATATTACTGTCATTGCTAACATAGAACCTAATATTCCAACCATATTTGCTTGAATCATCAACACAGTTGTTGAATTAAATAATGATAAAACTATTGCTATTATTCCTACAGCCATTGTACTTAGTTTTGATATTTTTAATAAACTCTTAGAATCTGCATTCTTATTTATATATTTTTGATAAATATCTCTAGTTGCAGTTGTTCCTGCCTGAAGTAATACTGCATCTCCAGTTGAAATAGCAGCTCCTAGTATAGCCGACAAAACTATTCCTCCTATTATTGGATGAACCATTTTTAGTATTGCTATTGCTGCAATAGAATCCGTATTAGTAACTCCAGGAGATATTATTTTCATTCCTAATCCTATAATCATTAATGGTAAATAAAATGCAATAAATGCAATTCCTGAAACTCCCATACTATATTTAGCTACTCTTTCATCTTTACAAGAATTAAATTTTGTTATGACTTGTGGCAATCCAAAATTTCCTATTCCCCATGTTAAACACCAAGAAATAGCGAGTCCTACACTTATTTGTCCGCCAGCAAATGGATCTAAAGCTGTTGGCTCTGTTTCTGAAAGAATTTTATGGATATTCCATATGCCTCCTGTTTTCTTTAGAATTGCAAACATTAATATGTATACTCCCACTAATATTAATACAGAAGTTAGTGTACTTGTCCATGCAACTGCTTTCATTCCTCCTTTTATTGTAAACAAAAGAAATACAAGTCCCACAACTATTACTGATATATAATTTGAAAGTCCAGTAATTGTTTTAATTATATTTCCTGAAGCAACAAGCTGAGCTACTGTAAATAATATTGTTGAAAAGAAAATTAATAGAGAAGCAAGTCCAGCATGAATAGTTCCATATCTTATTTCAAGAAAATCTGATAATGTCACTCCTCCAAATTTTCTTAATCTAGAAGCAAAATATGCTGCAAATAATATTGTTGAAATTATTGTTCCAATCCAGTTCCACCATCCTGCCCAGCCAAATTTATAATAATACCCTATGTATCCTGTAAAAGCCAAAGCACTAAGTATAGTTGTAAAAAAAGAAGCGGCACTTGACCAAATCCCCAAGCTTCTACCTGCTACAGCCCAATCATCATCACTTTCTACTCCTTTTGAAGCAAAATATCCAACAACAACCAATGATAGCAAATAAATAATTACAATAATTATGTATATCATTTGTTATCACCTCTCCTTTTGTTCTTTTTTATCATATGTTCTGAAAAAATTGCGCAAATTAAAGGTAAAAAACTTAAAACTGTAACAAAAATCCAAAATTTTACTAAGCTACTAGGTATAAAATCAGGTATCATCTTTTCCCCTCCTATTTCAATGGTTTAACTAACTTTCCCCATCCTTTATTTTCTATATTTACTTTCCCTTTTTCCATAACAATCTTTCCTCTTACTATTGTATATTCTGGTTTCCCCTGTAATTCAATCCCTTCATAGACATATGCTATCTCTTTAGATTGTGAATAATTTTCTTCTTTTCTTACTATAAATTTTTCTTCCATATCCACAATAACAAAATCTGCATCTGATCCAACTTGAATTATTCCTTTTTGAGGAAATATTTTAAAAGCCTTTGCTACATCTTCAGACAATAATTTTATAACTCTTTCTAATTTTACTTTTCCTTCATTTACAGCATTAAGCATTAAAGGCAGTCTTAAATCAACTCCTAGAAATCCAGAGGGAGCAACAAATATGTCTTCTCTTCCTCTTTCTTTTTCCTCTACTGTATAAGTCGCATGATCACTGCCTATAAAATCTACTGATCCATCATTTATATATTTCCATAATTTTTCTACATCCTCTTTTTTTCTCAATGGTGGATTACATTTAGCATACACTCCATGTTTTATTACATCTTCTTCAGTTAATAGTAAATATTGAGGACAAGTTTCTAAATATACTTCCAACCCTTCTAATTTTGCATTTTTTATTAATTCCATTGCTTCTGGTGTTGATATATGACAAAATATAAGTTTTACTCCACATTCTCTTACAAAATTTAATAATTTTTCCACTGTTTCATACTCTGCTATTTTAGGCCTCGATTCACAATGATATATGGGAGATATTTTTCCTTCTTTCCTAAAATAAGAAATCATTTTATGAATAATATCATTATTTTCTGCATGAACAGCACATAATTTCCCAGTTTTTGCAACTTCTTTAAATCCAAAATACATTTCTCCATCATTTGCCATAGTCAAACCTATAAATTCCTCATCTCTGCCTTCAGGTGCTTCATGAAGAAAAGTTTTAAATGCAACTATATCTTGTTCTCCCATTTCTTTTATTTTTTCAGGATATTTAGATCCAGCTGCCCCATAAAATCCAAAATCTATAATACATTTATCATCTGCATCTTTTATTCTATTTTCTAATATTTCTTTAGAATATTGAGGTGGTTTAGCTATTGGATGTTCTAAAATTGTAGTTACTCCTCCAGCAGCAGCAGCCATAGTTTCAGTAAGAAAAGTACCTCTATCTGGTCTTCCTGGTTCTCTTATATGAATATGAGGTTCTATCATTCCTGGTAAAACTAATTTTCCCTCTGCATCTATGCAATCTTCAAATTCAATTTCATTTGCCTCTTTACACAAAGAAATTATTTTTCCATCTTTAACAACGACATCACCATAAAAAAATGCTCCATTTGAAAAAATTTTCCCATTTTTAATTACCAAATCTGCTTTCATTTTAATTCCTCCCTATACTATTTCAAAACATATGCATTTGAATATAAAAGATATATCTGTTAAAATATATAAAATTACATTTCTTAATCTAAGAGTATCACAAGGTTAAAAATAAATAAAATATCTTTATCAGATATATATTATCGAAAAAACAGATATTTCATAAAAGGAGGAAGAGAATTTATGAATAAATTAGAAATTGAAGCATTTTTAGCAGTAGTTGAAACTAAAAGCTTTTCTAAAGCTTGTGAAAAACTATTTGTTTCTCAATCTACAATAAGCAGCAGACTAGCATGTTTAGAAGAATATCTCGGAAATGCTCTTTTTATAAGAGGTAAAGGAATAAAGGGTGTTATTCTCTCCCCTAAAGGAAAGGAATTTTTAGCTTATGCTAACAGATATATCTCTTTAGAAAAAGATATTAAAATTTGGAGCAAGTCTATAGCTAAATATGAACTTAAAGTGTCAGCTCCTCCAAGTATAAGTTCTTATGTCTTACTTCCTTTATTTAATAACATTATTGAAAAGAAATATCCTATAGTTTTAAATATAAATTCTCATTGGAATGAAGTAACATACAATCTTGTAGAAACTCAAAAAATAGATATTGGACTTGTCTCAAAATATTTTAAATCTCAAAATACAATAACTATTCCTTTATTTTTTGAAGAAATGGTATTGATAACAAATGAAAAATTCTCAAATATTTCTGAAATAGTTGATCCTGAAATACTAAAAACTGAAGATGAAATATTTTTAAACTGGGGAAGTGAATTTCAAATGTGGCATGATACTCATTGGTCAACTTCTAATATCAACCCAATGAATGTCGATTCCCCTTATTTTATAAATTATTTTCTTCAAAATAATGATCTCTGGTCTATTGTTCCATTAAATATAGCAATGAAATTTAAAGAAACTTCTCCAATAAAAATATCAAGATTTAATTGTCCAATTCCTAAAAGAACAATTTATAAAATATTGAATCGAAAACCAAATCCAGCAGGAGAATCATCTATTAAGATTTTCGAACAAGAATTAGAAGAATTCATTAAAACTAATAATTATATTCATAAAATTATTTAGGATAAAAATAAAAAAGTACATCTCTAAATATTGTTTTTTCAATAGTTAGGTGTACTTTTTAACTTTATTCACTATTTATTGTTTTCTGCCAATTCGCTATATTTTTTAGAAAGATCTTTATTCCCACGATCTGAGTAGAATAGACCTAAATTATATTGAGCATCTTTAAGTCCTCCATCTGCTGCTTTTTTATAATATATTTCTGCTAAATCATATTTTTTCTGTTCTTCATACAATATTCCCAAATTATTTTGAGCTTCTAAATCACCTTGATCTGCTGCCATTTTCCAATATTTTTCTGCTAGAACGAATTTTTTTTGATTTTTATATAAAATTCCTATATTGTATTGAGCATCTATATCACCCTGATTAGCTGCTAATCTATAGAATTGTTCTGCTAATGCAAATTTCTTTTGTGTATCATATAGGCATCCCAAATTATATTGAGCACCTTTATCCCCCTGATCTGCTGCTAGTTTATAATACTTTTCTGCTTCTGTAAAATTCTTTTGTGTATCATACAAACATCCTAAATTATATTGAGCATCTACATCACCTTGAGCTGCTGCTTTTTTGTAATATGCTTCTGCTAAATCATATTTTTTTTGATCATCATATAAGACTCCAAGATTATACTGAGCATCTGCATCACCTTTATCAGCTGCCAACTTGTAATATTTTTCTGCTAAATCAAGTTTATCTGCATCTTCATATAATATTCCCAAAGCATACAATGCATCTACATTTCCTTTATCAGCTGCCATTTTCCAATATTTTTCTGCCAAATCATATTTTCCATTTTCATAATATGAGTTTCCCTGTTTTACCTGCTCTTCAGTACTATCTTCTGCAAATACTAGATTTCCTAAACTAAATAATAAAATAATAACATAAATAATCACATTAATTTTATTCTTTCCTTTCATATCAGTTCCCCCTAGATGTTTAGTAATTTTATTTTAAAAGTTTTCTTTACTATTATTAAAAAAGACAGAATGTTCTCTGCCTTTTATTTTTTAATATTTTTACATTTTCTTCCAATAAATTCTTTAAATTTATGAAATGTTCCCACTGAAAAACTATCTTTTCTTATAATTATTCCATTTTGTTTTCCTATCATCAAAACATATAATTTCTTAAGTTCATATATTCTTTTGATTTGACTATAATCGAACTCCATAAAAGTTTTTCCTTCTTCAAAGGTTATTGTATTTTCTCCAAAACGGAATATACTCTCAGGTATAATTCCATTATGTATAGCAAGAGTATTTTTCATCATATCCTTACTTACTTTCAAATGAAGAAAATACATTGCTATTGAAAATAAAAACATCACTACAAATACAAAAATCTCAAAACTATTCTTCCCCCTTGCAATATTTAAGTATGTTATATAAAAACAGACTACAGCAAGAATAGCTCCATATATTCTTAAATGTTTCATAGTTATACTTTTCAAAAATTCTGCAAAAATATCTTTAGTAATATAATATCTATTTTCAAATAAAAGTTCTATATCTGTTCCCCTCGCTTTCCCTTTTATATCAATTATATCACAAATTTAAAACTAAAAAAATATTCATTTTAATTGCAACACTTAATTTTATGTTTTAAAGATAGTTATTATTTTTATTTTTTCGTCAAAAAAACCGGCTTTTCCAGCCGGTTTCTATTAAATATTATTTTAAATTATTTTGAAAGGTTATAAAAAACGTCAAGTCCTTTATATTGAGCTGTAGCTCCTAACTCATCTTCTATTCTTAGTAACTGGTTATATTTAGCCATTCTGTCAGTTCTAGAAGTTGAACCAGTTTTGATTTGTCCTGCATTTGTTGCAACAGCTATATCAGCTATTGTAGCATCTTCAGTTTCTCCAGATCTATGAGAAACAACTGCAGTCATTCCAGCTCTTTTTGCCATTTCGATAGCATCTAGAGTTTCAGTTAATGATCCTATTTGATTTAATTTGATAAGAATAGAGTTAGCAGATTTTAATTCTATTCCTTTTTTAAGTCTTTCAGTATTAGTTACAAATAAGTCATCTCCAACTATTTGTACTCTATCTCCAATTGCAGCAGTTAATTTTGCCCAACCGTCCCAGTCATCTTCTCCTAATCCATCTTCTATAGATTTGATTGGATATTTATTTACTAATTTTGTGTACCATTCTACCATTTCTTCAGAAGTTCTAGTAACTCCACCTTCTCTTTTGAAGTGATATTCAAATTTTCCTGGTGCTACTTCCTTACAGAATTCACTTGATGCAGCATCTATTGCAAATGTAATATCTTTTCCTGGCTCATATCCAGATTTTTTAATAGCTTCGATCATAAGATCCAAAGCTCCTTCAGTTCCATTTATTTTAGCAGGAGCATATCCTCCTTCATTTCCTACATTTGTAGAATCTCCATTAGCTTTAAGAAGTTTTCCTAAATTATGGAATATTTCACATCCCATTCTCATAGCTTCTTTGAAACTTTTTGCTCCAACTGGTTGGATCATAAATTCTTGTACATCTACAGCTGAGTCAGCATGAGATCCTCCATTAAGGATATTCATCATTGGAAGAGGTAATTCTTTAGTATTTACTCCTCCTAAATATTTGTACAAAGGCATTCCTAATGCTTCTGCTGCTGCTTTAGCTACTGCTAAAGATACACCTAATATAGCATTTGCTCCTAATCTTCCTTTATTTGGAGTACCATCTAATTCAATCATAGCAGTATCTATTCCTACTTGATCTAATGCATCCATTCCTAAGATAGCTTCTTTAATTTCAGTGTTTACATTATTTACAGCTGTAAGAACACCTTTTCCTAAGTATCTTGATTTATCATTATCTCTTAATTCAACAGCTTCATAAGCTCCTGTTGAAGCTCCTGATGGAACTGCTGCTCTTCCTTTTGCTCCACATTCTAGTATTACATCTACTTCTACTGTAGGATTTCCTCTTGAATCAAGTATTTCTCTTGCTACTACATCTACTATTCTTGTCATTTAAAAAAACCTCCTAATAAATTATATCTTTAATCTATCATTCATTATTATACCATAGTTTAAAAAATATTTAAATTAATTAAATTACTTCTTATTTTATTTCAATTACTTTTACAGAGTTAGTTGTTCCTCTTTTGAATACACTTTCTCCACAAATTGCAACAATTATATCTCCTCTTTTTACTAATCCTAATTCAACTGTAACTCTTTCAGCTAAATTAAAGAATGAATCAAGAGTTTCTGAATTTCCATCTACATATGGAATAACTCCTCTAGACAACATTAATTGATTTGCTGTCCTTTCATTATTAGTGATTGCAAGTATAGTTGCTGTTGGAAAATATCTTCTGATATCTCTTGCAGCTCTTCCTGATTCAGTTCCTACTACTATAACTTTTGCTCCTAAAGCTTCACTTACTTCTGCAGTTCCTTTTGCAACAGCTGAAGTTATTGTTACTTCTTCATTTTTACATTTGTTTCTTGGAGTTACTAATGGATCCATTTTTTCAGCTATTCTAGCCATAACCGAAACTGCTTCTATTGGATATTTTCCTTTTGCTGATTCTCCAGAAAGCATTACACAATCTGTCCCATCAAGAATTGCATTAGCAACGTCATTTACTTCTGCTCTTGTAGGTCTTGGATTTTTAATCATAGAATCCAACATTTGTGTAGCTGTTATAACTACTTTTCCTACTGCATTACATCTATCTATCATCATTTTTTGTGCTACTGGTACATCTTCTACAGGAATTTCTACTCCAAGATCTCCTCTTGCTACCATGATACCATCAGATAGTTCAAGAATTTCTTCAAAGTTATCTACTCCTTCTTGATTCTCTATTTTAGAAATGATTTGAACGTCTTTTCCTCCATTCTCATCAAGTACTCTTCTTACTTCTCTTACATCATCAGCTTTTCTGATAAATGAAGCTGCAACATAGTCAATTCCTTGCTGG